>Ga0208694_1002364_pt1 | contig 20150 bp, 17 predicted proteins | sample AD_UKC078_MetaG_FD_184442 | JGI IMG/M metagenome (GOLD analysis project Ga0208694, IMG submission 184442) | Active sludge microbial communities of municipal wastewater-treating anaerobic digesters from USA - AD_UKC078_MetaG (SPAdes) (version 2) | ecosystem: Engineered > Bioreactor > Anaerobic >...
ATCCTCAGCGTGGCTGAGTAGGTTGGTGCAGGGGAGCGGGCGATGCATGATCAGCACTCCCGTGGAATGAAATTTTTCTCCTACCAAATCCTGCTAAACGCATAATACCTCGCCGATCAGAGCACGCGCTCCAGGGCGAGGGTGATGAGCTGCTCACTCCGGTCGGCCATGAAGAGCGGGATGTTGAGGACATCCCCGCTGAGGGCGAGGTTCTGCATCGAATACCGAATGCGAAGCGGGAAGTCTTCACCTTCCAAGCGCTTGATGGCTTTCAGCGAAGGGCTGGAGATGTTGGTACTTGCCTTCACCTCGACGGGGATCACCAGATTCTTGTATTGCAGGAGAAAATCCACTTCATAGCGGTTGTCGCTGCTGGTCCAGTAGCGCAGTGGCACCGAAAAAGAGGCTGACAATGATTGGAGTACATACGTTTCGGCAAACGCCCCCTTGAACTCGGTGAAGAGTCGTGAAGGGTGAAGGAATGCTGACGTGTCGAGTTGAGACAATCTTCGTAGTAACCCTACATCACATGGGTAGAGCTTGAAGGCACCGAGGTCCTCGTACGCTGAGAGCGGCAGAGCAGGTTTTGTGCATCGGGAGACCTTTGCGATCACCTCGGATGAAACAAGCCAATGTACGGCATCTTCATACTCCCTGGCTCTCGCGCCTTCTCGCACGAGTTGGTAGAAGAATTTCTTGTTCTCCTTGGCCAACTGGGAGGGGAGCGACTGCCAGATTTGAATCAGTTTGGGGTACTCCCGCACCTGTGGATGCTTGGCGAAATCTCGTTCATACGCCTGAAGGATCGCGTAGAGGACGGCATCGATCTGGCCACTGTCGCGTTCGTTCACCCAACGGGATACGACTTCGGGCAACCCTCCCATGATGAAGTATCTCTTCAAATGCTCAACCAAGGGGTTGAAGAAGGCCTCAGGGATTGGATCGAGGTCAGATTTAGCGTCCAGATATCCCAGCAACCCCGCTTCATTCTCCGCGCCCAGCATCTCTGTGAGGGTCATGGGATGAATCTTCAAAAAGTCTACCTGACCGACCGGGAAGGAAGAGGGCTTTGCCAGCGTCACTCCGAGTAGCGATCCTGCAGTGGCGACATGATAGCCCTTCCCATTCTCATGGAAATACTTCAGGGCGTTCAGGGCGTTGGGAGCTTCTTGAATTTCATCAAAGATAATGAGCGTGGTCCCCTCGGTAATGGGAAATCCCGTGATGAATTGGAGCGTATCAAGAATCCTGCTGATGTCTTTGGTCTCTGCAAAGAATTGCAGGTATTCAGGGTGTTCATCGAAGTTGAAGTAGGCGACTTTCTCATAATGCCTACGCCCGAACTCCTTGAGCAACCAAGTTTTTCCCACCTGACGCACCCCCTGTAAAATCAGCGGCTTGCGATAGGGTGAGTTCTTCCAATCGATCAAAGACTGCATCGCACTTCGTTCCATGGAAACCCCCCTCAATTCCTATCGTAACTATAGGGCTGGTTTTCGGGAAAAGTCAATGGAAATCACATAAAAAGCATAGAAAGTGTGATGAAACTCACACTTTCTGCAGAAATTATGTGATGTACCCCTGTTCTTGCAGATAGGCCTCCTCGGTATGAGACATGCTCCACTGGAATAGGTTTTGATGAGGATTGGAGTAAAAACAGCAGCCATCTCACTATGTTGGATTACCGTGGCTCTCGGCATGATTGAGAAAATAATAAACCGATACTGGATAACAGGTTGCGTAGAATTGTTCATCGTATTGCATCGTGCTGTTCAAGGCCCGTGCGATCGATGCAAGAGGTTGATACACAGCAGTTGCGCTTATAGCTATATTTGCTTGCGATATTTTTGCCAAACGATGAAGATGCTGGCGACCTTTTCCATCTTCGGTGCTAGAGTGCAAGTGATGATCGATTGAGTCTGAATGACTGGTGGTACGATCATCAAGGATGACGCATATGGCACAACACCAAGCTATGGAACGTGCTGTTGTTGATGACGCCGAGCCTCCGCTCCTTACAGCATATGGCCGGCCCGGATGCCCCCCCAACCCCCCCTCAGCTTTGGACGGCAGGATCGAAACGTTTCGGAACACCTGGTATCCGGACACGAGCGATGCACAGTGGGACAACTGGCACTTCCAACTCTCCCACCGCATCACCACGGTAGAGGAACTCTCCCGCTTTTTCCCTCTCACCGAAGAGGAGAACGCAGCCTTCGCTTCGCCGGCTTCTCTGCTCTCCTTCGCCATCACCCCGCACTACCTCTCCCTCATCGATCCCGGCGATCCCGCTGATGCACTGCGCAAGTGCGTCGTGCCCACCATCGCCGAGACCTACAAAAGCCCGGATGAGAGCGACGACCCCTTAGGGGAAGGGGAGGACTCGCAGCTTCGCTGCCTGGTCCACCGCTACCCTGACCGGGTGTTGTTCCTCACCACGAACTTCTGCTCCACCTACTGCCGCTACTGTACCCGCTCGCGGATGGTCGGCCACAGCGAGGCGCTTACGTTCCACTGGCAGAAGGCGATCGACTACATCGCCTCCCACCCAGAGATCCGGGATGTCGTGGTCAGCGGAGGCGATCCGCTCACCCTCAGCGACGAAGTGTTGGACAGCCTGCTCGCCTCGCTCTACGCCATCCCCCATGTCGAAATGGTGCGCATCGGCACCAAGGTCCCGATGGTCATGCCCCAGCGCATCACCGAGGGACTGCTCTCTGTGCTCCGTCGTTACAAGCCGCTCTACATGAGCGTGCATGCCACGCACCCTAACGAGCTCTCCTCCCGTTCCATCAAGGCGTTCAATGAACTGGCCGACAGCGGGGTGGTGCTCGGAAGCCAGACGGTCCTGCTCAAGGGCATCAACGATTCGCCTGAGATCCTGCGCTCGCTCTTCCATGGACTGCTCAAGGTCCGCGTCAAGCCGTACTACCTCTTTCAGTGCGATCCCATCAGCGGCAGTGAGCACTTCCGCACCACCGTCGACAAGGGGAAAGCCTTGATGGCCACGCTGCGCGGTTTCACCAGCGGCTACGCCGTACCGCAGTACGTCATCGACACCCCGGGTGGTGGTGGCAAGGTCCCGATCCTTCCCGCCTACGAGGTGGGGGAGGATGATACGGCCCTCTACCTGCGCAACTGGGAGGGGAACATCTACCGCTACCCGACTGCTCGCGAGGCGTTTCCATGCTAGTGGGGCTCACCTACGACCTCAAGGATGAGTGGAAAGGGCGTGGGTACCACGACGAGGAGATCGCCGAGATGGACAGCGTTGTGACGATCGACGCCATCGAGGCCTCGTTGCAGACGCTGGGCCTCGAGACGCTTCGCATCGGCTCGATCTTCTCCCTCGTCGAGTTTCTCGCTTCCGGCAAACGCTGTGACCTGATCTTCAACATCAGTGAGGGGCTCTATGGCCTCCTGCGCGAATCGCAGGTGCCGGCCCTCCTCGATGCCTACCAGATCCCCTATGTCTTCTCCGACTCCTTCACCCTGGCCATCACGCTGCACAAGGAGCTGGCCAAGGCGAAGGTGCGTGCATCGCACATCCCCACCGCCGAGAGCGTCCTCATCGAGACCCTCTCAGACCTCAGTGGTGTGCATCTGCCCTATCCCCTCTTCGCCAAACCGGTGGGGGGAGGGACCGGCATGGGCATCACGGCGCAGAGCCGGGTGGAGAGTGAAGCTGAGCTTGCAGCGGTGTGTGCCACCTTGCTCAGCGAGTATGAACAGCCGGTCTTGGTGGAGCGCTACCTTGCGGGGCGCGAGTTCACCGTCGGCATCACGGGCAGTAGAGAAGATGCGGTCCCTGTCGGGGTGATGGAGATCATTGTGGATGAGACGAGCGACGGGGGCATCTACTCCTATAAGAGCAAGCAGGAGTACCTGGAGGTGACACGGTACGTGAAAGCGGAGGGGGAGGCCAAGGAGGCGTGCCAAGCCGTCGCCCTCGCCTCCTGGCGTGCCCTGGGCTGCCGTGATGGTGGCCGGGTCGATCTGAAGATGGACAGAGAGGGAGTTCCGTACTTTCTTGAGGTGAACCCGCTTGCCGGCCTCCACCCCATCGACAGCGATCTGCCGATCCTCGCCCGGATGCACGGTCTCTCCTACGATGACCTCATCGAGCGCATCATGGCTTCGGCCTTCAAACGGATGGGTGTATGCATATCATGATCCTCACCGACCCGGTCGGGGAGCAAGCGACCAAGGATGAGAGCGATACCCTCATCCAGGTGGCGGCGGTGCGCCGTGCGCTGCGTCGCCTCGGCCATAGCGTCGAGGTGGCCTACTTCTCGCTCAACCTCATCCAGGTGGCCCGTCGCATCAAGAGCAGCGGCTGTGACCTGGTCTTCAACTTGGTGGAGAACCTCGCCTCCAGCCGGTTGCTCCACCTCGTCCCGCTGCTCTGCCAGAGCATCGGGGTACGGTGCAGTGGGGGAGGGAGCACGACCCTCTCCTTGAGTGGGGACAAGGTGGAGGCCAAGCGCCTGCTTACGCTCAAGAGGCTTCCCACCGCCCCCTGGATCGAAGATAGTGGGCAGAAGAACCTCAAGGAGTTCCTCCATGTGAAGATGATCATCAAGCCACGGGCAGAGGAGGCGTCGGTGGGTATCACGGAGGCCTCGGTGCGCTCCTTCGCCACCATCAGGGAGATCAAGGGGCTCTTTGAGGAGGGCGATGTCTTTGCAGAGGAGTACATCGATGGGAGGGAGTTCAACCTCTCCATCCTCCCCGGAGGGATCGTATTGCCTCCCGCTGAGATGCTCTTCGTCGATTACCCACCCAACCGCACCCGGGTGGTGGGCTACGAGGCCAAGTGGGAGGAGGACTCCTTCGCCTACCAGCATACAAAGCGCACCTTCTCCTTTCCTGAGAAAGATGCACTACTGCTCAAAGCGCTCACCGACTTGGCCAAGGAGACCTACACCCTCTTTGGAGCGAGTGGGTATGCCCGAGTTGATTTCAGGGTGAACAAGGCGGGAGAACCGTTCATCTTGGAGCTGAACAGCAACCCGTGCATCGCTCCCGACAGCGGCTTTGTCGCCGCCGCCGCAGAGGCGGGATACTCGTATGAGCGCCTCATCGAGACCCTCATCACGGAGGCGTGAGATGACGATACGCACAACGCCAAATGAAGCCGACTGCAACGTGGTGAGAACCATCCTTGCACAGAGCGGCTTCTTCAACAGTGAGGAGGTTGAGGTCGGCGTCTCCCTCATCGACGAATTCCTGAAGACAGGAGGAGCGAGCGGCTACCTGTTCCTCTTTGCCGAAGAGGATTCCCAAGTGGTGGGGTATACCTGCTACGGCCCCATCCCGGGTACCCGTTTCAGCTTCGATCTCTACTGGATTGCCGTCGACGGGGGGGCACAGGGGAGGGGAATCGGGCAAGAGCTGCTGGTTGCCACCGAAGAAGCAATCAGGGTCAACGGTGGCAGGAGAGTCTACGTGGAGACCTCCTCGCGCCCGCTCTATGCGCGGACCCGCCGCTTCTATGAGAAGGCGGGGTATATCGAGGAGGCACGGCTTGCCCAATACTACGCCCCCGATGACGACAAGGTCCTCTATGTGAAGTGGTGGGAAGAGGGGAGTGAGCGTACGGATTCCTGAATATTGAAAGACCAATGGGGATTAAAGAGTTCTATCAATCTCTCCTTTGGCGCATAACAGTAAATATCGGCCGACCTTCTCTGCTAAAGAGGCTGTTTCATCGAGAAGGTTGTCAGGAAGCCTCGATGTTGAGCAATGTATCTCATATGTTAAATCGCCGCTATATTCGATCTCGTGCAAGACGGGCAATATCTTTCTCCAGTCGATAGTACCTTGGAACGGCATGATGTGATCGTCGTTGAATCCTGAATTATCTGCCACATGCGTCGCTTTCAAACGCGTTCCTATAAAACGTAACGCTTCACGTTGGTCGAGTCCCATGAGATGTGCATGTCCGAAATCCCAGCAGATTCCAACATTGTCTACATGAAAGGAGTCTACAAGATCTACTAATTCCACATGTCTGGAACAATACACTGTGCTAGGTCTGAGATACGTTTTAATGATATTGGCAGCCATGTTTTCTATTGCGATTCCACATCCTACTTTTTCAGCCATTTCAAGATACGGCATGAAGTACTCGTAATTTCTCCTCTTTGACTCTTTGAACTCATATGAGTCGTCGGGATACGTGCCTGGATGCATTACAATCCAGGGAATACCGGCTATTCCACACGCTTCAATAGCTCGTTTGATCAGCGGCTCCCAGACTTCTGCTTTGGGACTCTCGGGTTCTATTGCATTGTAGAATGGCGCATGTGCCTGAGAAATCGGTAAATCAAGTTCAATCGAAAGCGCCGCGATTTCCTCGACCCACTCTCTCCAGTCCGGATCTGCAAGTCTGAAAAAGTCTTTCCCCGCATCGGAGATATTCAGGTCAACGGCATCGAACCCGACGTGCTTGAGACGTCTCATGGAATCCAATGTTGGAATATATGATATCCAGTCGGGGCGAAAGGCTATAAGGTTTGTCGAAGTTGAAAGTCTCATCACAATGCTCCTCCGTTTGTCACGAGTTTTGCGAGCTCTCCAAAATCAAGATTATTCGATTCTGAAACAAGCTGAACCATGGTAGTATCAAGATTATGCCCCTTGCCGTAGATGGTACACAACCCTGCGGCAAGTGAAGCTATTGTATCAGTATCTCCACCTGTTTCGGTTGCTAACCGTATAGCGAGCCTCACGTCTGATTTCGCATAGAGCAGCAGACCGAAAACGCAGGCAGCTACATCGGCTGATGCCAATGTGGAGCCTATGACATCATACAGCAGGCACTTCAAATCATGTTCACTTTTTAAAGACGGGATTGTTCTTTCAAGGAAAAGGGCTCTCGTTGCCACTGATGGTCCAACTCCTGCCGTTAACTCTGTATTTCCATACCCCAATCCAATGCGTGCCCCTTCACACGCTCGTTCAATTATTTCATGGATATTCTTGTTTTCAAATGCTGCCTGAAGTGCATAGGCATACGCCATTGCAGCTTCAATCGCCACCGCGGTGAAATGGGTGGGCTTCAGGCATTCGATAACGTTTTCTTCAAGGGTCTCTGGCGTGCTAAATAGAAATGCGGCAGGGACCCTCATGATACCCCCACAGGTTGTTCCCTCGATCCCTGCAGTTCCTATGTTCTTGCCATCCCGGATGGCCCGCAATGCTTTCATGCTGCTGGGGCCCATATAGTGCACGGCGTCAGTTTCATCAACCCATTTCAAGAGCGCCTTTGCCGTATCAGTGGCATCAATGCTCCCTTGGCGCGCATATTCTTTGATCAAGTAAACATTTTGTTCCGTATCATCAGTGACACGCCCATATGATAGGTCTCTATGGGACAATGCTGTTTGAGGATCTAGGATTGTGTCTATTCTGTTGAATTTTTTCTCGATGGCTTGTCTGCTGCAGTACTCGGTTGCCTTGCCAAATGCGTCACCAACAGCAAACGCTTCTAAAAATGCTTCAACTAATTCTCTTTCCATAGTCTGTACTCTACTTAGGTACATGGCGGAGAATCAAAGGATTCCCCGCCATGAAGAATAAGTTAGTATAACTCCTTGTTGTACGCTTCAGCAGACTCCTGCATCGCCTTCAGAGGATTATATGACAAGTCTTCCGTAACAAGTGTGCGGAACTTGGCAAGTGCGTTGGCCTTCGCAGCATAATCATCAATGTTGAGGTACGCATAGGCATACGACAATTGTTTGAAGGCAACAGCATACGCCGGCATTGTCTCAATGGCTTGGGTCACTGCAGGAGAGGTGAAAGAGGACTTCCTGATCGGAAGATATCCACTGTCAATTGCAAACAGTGCGTTTTCGTCAGCCTCACAGATGAATTTCACGAACTTCCAGGCAGCATCTGTCCTTTCAGACGATTTCGGATAAATCGCTACGCTGCTTCCACCCAAAGCCACTTTCTGGACATCAAAGTACGGCATTTCTATGGCACGCAAATCCTCTCCCAGCGTCGGTGTCCATTCACTGATCTTGGTGGACGATCCGGCAAAGAACGCGGCGTTTCCAGCAAGGAATACATTATTCCCAGACTTATTCATTGCCATTACCATGTAGCCGTTCTTGACCATGTCCTGCCACCATTGGGCAACCTTGGCACACTCTTCTGAGCCCCATGCAGCCGACTTCACTGAGAAATCTTCGTTTGCCGCGATGACAGGATTATTGCACTGCAAGATTTGCGTGTTTGTGAGCCAATCTTCGTCTTGCACCACGAATGGAACAAAACTTGCCTTGCCTTTGTAGTAATCCTTCAGAATTGCACATACTGCCATGAACTCTTCCCAGGAGGTGGGCGCGTTGTTCTCCATATCAAGTCCAGCCGCTTCTACCAATGCCTTGTTGTAGAACATGGTGTTTGTCGACATATTATACGGGATGTTGCAATACTGCCCGTCATAATTGCTGTAGTCCCAGAGGCCTTCGAATACATCGGCAAAATCGAACGCGGGATCTGCCAAGGCTTGGTTGCCCGCATAGAAGTTCCCATACGCACCGGTATAGGCGACCTGTCCACCGATAATGACGTCAGGAGTTGAATTGCTTTTGAGGGCGGCGGTGATCTTTGTTGCTGTGTCGTTGTATCCTCCTGAATACGAAGCAACCGCTACGATGTCTGACTGTGAGGCGTTGAAATTGCTCACCGCTCTCATAAAGTTTTCACCCGTAGTACCGCTCAGTGCATACCAAACATCAATGGTGACCGGTCCAGTTGAAGGAACACTCTCCTGTTTCCCTGCAGCAAATGCAATGAAAGGAACCATAATCAGAGCCAAAAACACCAGAGCCATTTTATTTGAAATCTTCATGATCTCCTCCTAATTCTTAACAGTTCCCTGTTAGATTCTCTATTCTCAACCTTTCAGGCCTGTAAGCGTGATCGATTGCACAAACTGCTTCTCGGCGATGATGTAGACAATCATCAGCGGGAGAATGCTCATGAGAGACCCCGCCATCATCACCTGATACGCGGAACTTGCCTCAGAGACAAGATATTTAAGCCCTACCGCAAGCGTCCTCATCTCCGTCTTGTTGGTGACAAGCAGTGGCCAGAGATATGACCGCCAATGTGATAAAAAAGCATAGAGAGTTGCTGCACTGATCGAGGTCTTCGAGTTTGGTATGACCACATGGATCAGAATGCCGAAGTAGTTGCTGCCGTCTATCTTTGCAGCGTTTATCAAGTCTTCTGGTATGGTGATGAAAAAAGAGATGAGGAGCATTGTTGTGAAGACTCCGAGCACTTGTGGCAAGATTATCCCTGGGTATGTATCGATCAGCTTTGTATTTGAGACCATTTGATACAGGGGAATGATAAGAACAGACATCGGAACGAACATGGCGCTTTGAATAAGGATGTACAACGTCCTTTTAAATGGGAACGTGAGTTTGGCAAAAGCAAAACCCGCACACACGGACATCACAATTTGTATAACAGTTTGCAACACTGATGTGATGATCGTATTTGCATAGTATCTTCCAAACGGAATCATGCGAAACACGCGCTTGAAGTTGTCAAAATTGAATTGGGCAGGGAATAATCTGATCGGGATCGTATACACTTCCTTCTGCGTCTTGAATGCGGAAAAGACCATCCAAATGAATGGGAAGATCATGATGAAAGAGATAATGAAAAGGAAGATGAATATCGGTATATTGTAGCGTTTCAAATGGTTTGATTTACTCTTCATAGTCATTGTCTCTCGTATTGATTCCTTTCTGAATGATGGTCAGTACTAAAATGATTACAAAAAGAATCATAGATGCCGCAGCACCTCGTCCCATTCTGGAATTACCAAAAGCTTGTTTGTAAATGTAATTCACCATGAGAATGGTACTATTGTCAGGGCCTCCGTCCGTCATGATGTCAACTTCAGTAAATGCTTGGAAACACCCAATGAGGCCCATCATGATCACAAATGCAATGATCGGCTTGAGCAGAGGGAGCTTGATATGGAGAAGCGTCTGAAAATCGTTGGCACCATCAACTTTAGCCGCTTCAATGGCACTCTCCGAAATCCCCTGTAACCCTGAAATGAAAATAATGATGTCATATCCGATCCCACGCCAGACAGCAAAGGCAACAATGCTCATGAGGGCAGATTCTTTTGCGTAGATGAAGTAGCTGGTGGGAAGGTGCAAAAACTGAAGAAATTGATTCAATGGTCCAATCTGAGGATCGTACAGCCACATGAATATTATGCTTGATGCAGCCACAGGGACAATCACGGGGGCGAAATAGCAAATTCTGAGGTACTTTCTGAACGGAACGGTAGCGTCGAGCATGATCGCCAACAGAAGCGATATCGAAACTTCCAGCACTATCTTGAAGAGGGTGAAGATAAATGTGTTGCCAAGGGCCTTGCGGAAAATTTCGTTCTCGATGAGAAATCGATAATTAGAAAGTCCGATGAATTTGGATACTCCGGTTATTGTATTGGTCTGTGTGAAACCAAGCCAAAAAACATTAATTACTGGATATAAGAACAGGAATATCCACGCTATACACGTAGGAAGAAGTAGAATTGCTGCAGTTACTGTCTGGTTTGATTCAAATACTGTCTTCCCGAGTTTGTAGCGATATTTCAAACTTTTCCCTCCATTCACGTACGTTTCTTTACTTTATCACAATTATTATTTATAAATAAATATTATTTCTTTATACTTTCATTGATATAATTTATTGAGGGGATGTATGGAACTTCGTCAATTGAGATGTTTTTTTGAAGCTGCAAGATTTGAGAATATGACACGCGCTTCTGAGATCTTGAATATTTCTCAGCCTGCGTTGAGCATCAGTATCAAAAAGCTCGAGGATGAAATCAATACCAAGCTTTTCATTCGGAAGGGCCATTCGATCAAACTTTCAGAATCAGGAAAAGCAATATTGCCGATTGTTGAAAGAATGCTCTCCTATGAAACAGAAATAGTGAATACCTGTAAGGATTTCGAAGCTGGGAAATCCGAGCTTCGTATCAAAATGTGTGCAGCGCAACCATTCGTCATGGACGTAGTTTCTTCCTTTCACCAAGAATTCCCGAACATTCAAATACGGATGATCCAGGATGAAAAGCTGGAAGGCGAGCCAGATGTAATTATCGATGCTTCCCTTGAAAAACCATTCAAGAAACAGGGTGCCATCGTATATAAGGAAGAAATTGTTGTAGCGGTGCCGAGGATAATAAATCCGGTAAATGAATCATATATTACGATTGAATATCTCAGTGAAAACGAGCTGATCGGATTGAGCAAGAAATACCCGTTAGGTGAGATCGAAGAGTACTATTGTTCTCACTATGCATTGAATCTGAAGCATCCGATAATATGTGACAATCCTTCGGTGCTGAGGAACTTGTTGATCAACGGTATGGGAATTGCGTTCGTACCCTCAAAGACCTGGATGCTTCAAAACAATCCTTCATTAAGTCTTGTCCCCTTCGAGATACCCGATTGGATTCGATATATAACGGCTGAAACTACCGGTTATCGGAACAACAGCACGGTTCCAGAGCAATTCTTGCAGTACCTCGGTGATAGATTTTCACGTCTTTGAAAACACAACCGAAATGAGCGCAGCGCCCCTGAGCCGATACCCATAGATGGAATCTGTCTCCCCGGGTCAGGACTTTCAGGCTTGATGAATGAGAAATCACCCCAAAAGTCAAATTCTGGTGGAATGTTACGATTATATACCATATTCATACCATATGGTGACCATCCCTCCTGAGTCTGCGACTCACCCTGTACGATCTCACATCAAAACAATGGAACGTGGAACGGTGTTTCTGCCGGACGGTTTCCCAGTGAAGGACAGAGCGGTACTTCGAGTCATCCTGTCCCGTCTTGTCAAGGAGGGTTTGATCACGCGCATTGCCCCTGGCTTGTATCTCTACCCTCGGCCTTCTCCAGTATTGGGAACATACGCAATGCCCTCTCTCGACGACGTAGCACGGGCGTTGGCATCACATGAAAAGGCGAATATTGCGTATTCCGGGGTGCATGCGCTGAACAGGCTGGGATTGTCAACGCAAGTTCCGACCAAGGCAGTGTACTTGACCGATGGATCGTCACGGAAGATTACGCTGGAGGATGGTCGTACGCTTCTGTTCAAGAAAGTGGCAGCAAAGAACTTTGCATATACGAGCACCGTCATGCAAATGATTGTATTTGCATTGAGAGAGATTGGAGAAAAAGCTCTTACAGAAGAGATGATTTCAAGGATCCGACGGATTCTCTCTACGGTTCCAGCCGATGATTTCCACGCCGATATACGTCTTGCCCCAGAATGGATACAAAAAAATCTCATGGATTTGATGGAAGATCAACAGGATGTTCATGGTCCTCTCAAGCCGACCGTGTGAATGCGATCTCTCCTTGTTGATCTCAGTTGCAGGGCATGAGAGGAGATCCAATCCCAACATATTCCTCTTGTCTTCATCAGATGACGGGCATATACTGCATGAGGAAGATTTTGAATATGTGTCCCAAAATACATGGTTAGTGTCCTAGCATAACTGAGGTGAGGTAGTACCCACATGAAGAAGAAGAATGTCATCAACTTGATCAAATACTATACCGAGCGAAATGACGCGGCATTTCGAGATGAAGCCTATGAGATCGCGGTGGCGTTCAATAGGGCGAATGACCATGAGCTCGGCGATTATGTCATGGCGCTTCTCTCCGACAAGAATACCTTTGTCCCCCAAGTGCTCGAGGATGCCCCCGATTACATCCGGAAAGTCGAACAGTCTGTGCATCCTTTGCCGCTTCCCGAATGCATCAAGGGTGAGTTGATGGGACTGGTCAATGCGATCGGATATGCAGCCGGAGTCAACAAATTCCTCTTTCAAGGGGCTCCTGGGACGGGAAAGACCGAGAGTGCAAAGCAGCTGGCACGCATCCTGAATCGTCAGCTCTATGTGGTCGATTTCGACCTGCTCATCGACAGCAAGATGGGGCAGACGGCAAAGAACATCGCGAATCTGTTTGCTGAGATCAATGCGATTCCATACCCGGAGCAGATCATCGTACTGTTCGACGAGCTTGATTCAATCGCCCTCGATCGCACCAATTCCCGGGACTTGCGGGAGATGGGGCGCGCCACCTCGGCGGTCTTGAAGGGCCTGGACAACCTCAACAGCCGAATCGTCCTGTTGGCTACGACCAATCTCTTTGAATCCTTCGACAAAGCACTGATTCGTCGCTTCGACACCGTGATCGATTTCAATCGGTATACGCAAGAAGACCTTGCTGAGATCGCTGAGATCATCCTTGAAAACTTGTTGCAGCAGTTCAAGTTCAAGGGGCGGAATGTACGGCTGTTTCGGAAGATCATCGCCTTGATGAATCCGATTCCGTTCCCCGGGGAGCTCAAAAACCTCATCAAGACCTCGATTGCCTTCAGCAACCCCCATGAAGAGTTTGACTACCTCTCCCGGCTCTTCCGGCAGGTCATGCCCACCTCCTCACTCGAATACAAAGATCTCCAGGCGTTGGGATTCTCCGTCCGTGAGATTGAGATCCTCACCAAGGTGTCAAAGAGCACCGTCTCCCGTACCCTGATGGAGGAGCGGCAGTGAATCGAATCCTCGAACTGAAGGGTACATTCAACCAAGCGCCCGGCCCCCGCCCCGGCGCGGCGACCTTGCCCAACGGATCACGGGTGAGCTCTGCAGACCTTCTGCGCCTTGAAGCTTCGCTTGAGGGAGTGGGGCAGTATTGGGCTGAGAAGCGGCGTACGTTCAAGCCGTTGATCACGGTGTACTACAAAGACATCGTGGCTAAGAGCAATCGAATGGAAGCAATCCTTTGTGAGGGAAGTTCATCGCCGAATGGCATGGTGGTGGGAGCGAAATTCACCCACGAGCCGCAGCCGCGGCATATCATCACCTATTGTTTTGAGTATGCGGTCATTGGACGTGGCATATCTCTCTTGGCGAGCGCCCGCGCGGTGCTCGACGATGCCTTCGATGCCGTCATCACCGATGAGACGATGGACGTTCTCAACGGCAATACGCAAAAGCTCAAACGGGATTTGACCGATGTGGAGCGCAGGCAGAACACGAGGCGGGTGAGAGTGTTGGCAGCGCAGAAGCTCAGCAAGTCACAGTTCTGTAAAATCATCAGAGATGTGCACTCCATCGACCGCTTTGGTGTTGAAGAGCGGACAGAAGCCATTACCGACAGCCAGCTCATCACTCTCTATGATGTCGGTCTGAGCAAAAAGGAGCTACTTTTACGATTGGGCCTGCACCATGAAATGATTACGAGCTTGGATGAGGTGACCTGGCTGGTTTCCCCGGCTCAGTACCTGAAGATCATCGGAGAGGCACCGTTTTTGGTAGCGATGACGGTTACTGATTTCGGGAGAATCGACGCGGTCACCGATGGGGTGGCCATGCGGCCGGGGGCAGACTTCTCCATCCCGGAGCCGCAGAATGAACCGGTCATCGGAGTCATCGACACCCTCTTTGATGAGCAGGCATACTTCTCTTCATGGGTTGAGTATCATTGCATGGTCAATGAGGCTCTCATCGAACAAGCCGATTATGTCCACGGGACAGCCGTCACCTCGCTCATTGTCGACGGCCCTTCCCTGAATCCTCATCTGGACGATGGGTGCGGTCGATTCAGGGTGCGGCATTTTGGAGTCGCCAAGCATGCGCAGAACAGCAGCGCTGCCGTGATGACAGCGATTCGCTCCATCGTGGAAACGAACAAGGACATCAAGGTGTGGAACCTCTCCCTCGGCAGCGCGCTTGAAATTGACCCATCCGTCATCTCCCCTGAAGCGATGGTGCTCGATGAACTGCAGTACACACACGACATCATCTTCGTGGTCGCGGGAACCAACAACCGGGACCGTCAGAAGAGCTATCCAAGGATCGGGGCTCCCGCCGATTCCATCAACTCGCTTGTCGTCAATGCCGTGTCGATCACCGGAAAGCCGGTTGCATATGCACGGACGGGGCCGGTCCTGTATTTTTATCAGAAGCCGGATGTATCGGCAGTCGGGGGAGACCGGCAGGATGGCATGATCGTGTGCTCAAGCCTCGGGAGGATGAAGGAGAGTGGAACATCATTCGCCGCCCCGTGGATCGCCAGGAAGCTGGCATATCTCATCCACATCATGGGCTTCTCCCGGGAGGTTGCCAAGGCGCTGATCATCGACTCAGCAGCGGGATGGGAACGCGATAAACGCAGCAGCGATCTTCTTGGGTTCGGCGTTGTGCCGACTCATATCACGGAGGTGCTGTCATCATCAAACGATGAGATCAGGTTCGTGGTACAGGGGATGAGCGAAGCGTATGAGATGTACGCCTACTCCATCCCGGTGCCGATGCACAACGATCAGTTTCCCTACGTGGCACGTTCGACGTTGTGCTACTTCCCCAAGTGCTCACGCGCCCAGGGCGTTGACTATACCGATACGGAGATGGACATCCAGTTCGGGAGGATGAATGCCAAAGGCAAGATTTACTCCATAGACAACAACCTCCAGGGTGATGATGTACCGCATGCGTTGTTCGAGAAGGATGTGCGGGCACGGTTTCGCAAGTGGGACAACGTGAAACATATCTCTGAGGGATTCAAGGCGGGCGCCCGACCACGAAAGCGGATGAGCAAAACCTCTGTGAACTGGGGGATCAGCATTAAGACGAAGGAGCGTCCCTTTGCAAAGTCAGGGCACGGGGTCAGGTTTGGCCTGGTGGTGACGTTGCGGGAGATCAACGGAGTAAATCGCATCAAAGAATTTGTACAACTGTGCCGTGCGAACAACTGGTATGTCAACGAAGTGGACATCCATGCCCGAGTAGAAACATATGAGAAAGCTCAAGAAGTGTTGATCTTCGATGAGGATCGCCGCTCTTGATGACTTGCTGTGCACGTAAAAAGAGACCGGCAGGAACTCCTGCCGGCCTTCTCTTGTTGGACATGATCAGCGGCCTTGCTTTTCGGCGATCCGCTTCTTCTGCGTCTTCTCGATGGCGGTGACGATGTTCTCGTAGCCGGTGCAGCGGCAGAGGTTGCCGGCGATCTGGCGACGGATCTCCTCACGGCTGGCCGGCTTCTCCGCCTCGATGATCGGGATCGAGGCCATGATGAAGCCCGGGGTGCAGATGCCGCACTGGACCGCCCCCTCGTCGATGAACGCCTGCTGGATGTCGCTGATGGCCCCCTTCACATCACTGAGCCCCTCCAAGGTGAGAATGGTCTTCCCCTCGGCCCAGATGGCCAGGTAGATGCAGGAGTTGAAGGGCCGCCCGTCGATGAGGACGGTGCAGGCGCCGCACTCTCCCACGTCACAGCCGTGCTTGATGGAGTCGAGGCCGGCGTTGCCTCTCAGCATATCGGAGAGCGAGGAGCGCACATCGATGAGGAAGGTCCGCTGCTTGCCGTTTACTGTGCATGTTACTTCTCTGTTAGCCATTGATGGTACCTCCTGCCCGCTCGATGGCGGCCTTCGTTGACCTGCGTGCCAGCTCCTGGACCAGTTGGAGACGGAAGTCACGCCCGGCTCTCCAGCTGGTGCGGGGATTCACATCCTCCAGCGATGCCTGGGCGACCAAATCCAAGAGTGCTTCGTCGACGGCATGTCCTTGGGCAGCCGCCTCGGCCTTCGGTGAGCGCACCGGGATCGGGGCGGCTACCCCGAAGGCGATGCGGAGGCGGTCAATCTGCTTCTTGTCTTTGGTGAGGCGCACGTTCACCGAGCAGCCGAGGGTGGCGATGTCCATCGCCCTGCGCATGGCGTACTTGGTGTAGAAGCCGTAGGTGTCGCTCCAGCTCTCCTTGGGGATGCGGATCCCGGTGAGGATCTCGCCCTCCCGCAGGTCCACCTTTCCCGGTCCCAGGTTGAACTCGAGGTAGGGGAGGACCCTGGTTCCCTTGAGGCTGGCGATCTCGAGGACGGCGTCATAGGCCTTCAGGGTCGAGGCACTGTCCGCACTGGTCACCCCGTTGCAGATATTGCCCCCGATGGTGCCGATGTTGCGTACCTGCGGCCCCCCGATCTGGTTCATCGCCTCGCCGAGGACCGGCAGGTGTTCGCGGATGACCGGGCTCATCGAGACCTCGGTGAAGCTGGTGAGCGGGCGGATGAGGATCGTCCCGTCCTCCTCGAGGCAGATGCCCCGCAGTTCATCGAGGCCGTAGATGTTGATCAGGTCGCAGCCGGCGAGCTTGCCTTCCCGGATCTTGATCAAGATGTCGCTGCCGCCGGCGAGGATCAAGGCCTCGGGGTGCTCACTCTTCAAGGCGAGCGCCTCGGCGATGTTCTTCGGTTCGTATAGGGCGTTGAAATTATACATACATCACTTCCTTCTATTTGATCAGGCCGGCGCCTCTGAACTCTTCAAAGAGCCGCTCGGGGTGCAAGGGCGCCGAGTTGATGCCCACACCGGTAGCATTGAGCACCGCGTTGCGGATCGCCGGGGCGACCGGGATCGTCGGTGGTTCACCGAGCGCCTTGTTCCCGTAGGGACCGGTCGGGTCGATGGCCTCGACGAAGTCCCCGTGGAGGTCCGGCGTGTCGATGGCGGTCATCAACTTGTAGTCGAGCAGGTTGTCGTTGAGCATCCGCCCGGTCTTGGGATCAAACTTGTGGTGTTCGTAGAGCGCGTAGCCGAGGCCCATGCTCATCCCCCCATGCACCTGCCCCATGGCGGTCTGATGGTTGAGGATCCGTCCCGAGTCGTGGACGTTGATGATGTCCACCACCCTGACCTGGCAGAGGGGGATGTCCACCTCGACCTCGACGAAGCAGGTGCCGAAGGCGTAGGTGTTGTCGGTGCAGTGGTGGCTCTCCTCGGCGGCGATGTGCGTCGAGTTTTCCATGTTGTAGCACGACTCGAGGGCCACCTGCGCGACAGTGAGCAACGCCTTGTCCTGGTTGGTGTGGACGATCGTGTTGTTCTTGATGTCCAAATCCCACGGGTCCTTCTTCAGCATGAAGCCGGCGTACTCGAGAATCTTGCGCTTGAGGCTCTCGGCGGTCTTCTTCACCGCCATGCCGCTGACGTACGACTGACGGCTGCCGTAGGCGCCGCTGTCCCAGGGGGTGACGTCGGTGTCCTGCTGGCTGACGAAGTGGATCTTGTCCAGCGTCACGCCGATCGTCTCGGCCGCCATCATGGAGAAGACCGTATCGGCGCCCTGGCCGATCTCGGTCGCCCCCATCTGGACCTGCAGCGATCCATCCTGGTTGAGGAGCATCCTCACCGACGAGGTCTCCAGGTTGATGGGGTAGACCCCGCTCTTATAGCAGAAGATCGACATGCCCACGCCCCGGCGGATGGGACCGCTCGCCTTCGCGTACTCGGCGCGCTTGCGGTCGTAGTCGAGGTAGGCCGCTCCACGGTCGATGCACTCCTCCAGGCCGGTGGAGTGGCAGGTGATGGTCGTCGGCCCGTCGACGTAGCCGAGCTTCATCATGTTCTGCTTGCGGATCTTGATGGGGTCGAGCCCCGTGGCGCGGCAGATGTCGTCGATGTGGCTCTCCAGGGCGAACATCGACTGGGGGATGCCGTAGGCACGCATCGCGCCGGCGGTGGTGAGGTTGGTGTAGACGGTGTACGCCTCCCCCTTGATGGCTCCCACCGGATAGAGCATCCGGAAGGCGTTGGCCGCGTTGGCCGCCAGCGCATGGCCATGGCTGGCGTAGGCGCCTTGGTTGGAGTAGACCTTGATGGAACGGGCGGCGAAGGAGCCGTCTTTGCGTACATAGGTGGTGAGGTGGAACTTCATCGCATGGCGGGTGCGCGTTGCGTGGAAGGTCTCCTCACGGGTGTAGGCGAGCACCACCGGCTTTCCACCGACGCGGGTGGTGAGGTAGGCATTAAGCGGTTCGGTGAGGGCATCCTGGCGGTTTCCAAAGCCTCCGCCGAGGTACGGCTTGATGATGCGTACGTCGCCGAAGCCGACGCCGAGGGCTTGGGCGCACATGCGCCTGACGAGGTGGGGCAACTGGGTGGCCGCCACGACGACGACCTTTCCCGCCTCCATGTATGCCCAGGAGTTGGCGGGCTCGATGTGGCAGTGGCTGACCACCGGTGTGTCGTAGTCGCCTTCGACCTTGATGAGCCCTTCTTCCTTGATGGCCGCCTCATAGTCGCCGATCTCGAAGGTGGTGGCCTTGACGATGTTGTCGGGCCGCTCCTCGTGGAGGACAGAGGCCCCCTCGGCCATCGCCTCCTCGACGGTGAGCATCGGCTTATACTCCTCGTAGACGACCTTGATCTTGCTGACCGCGATGTCGGCGGCCATCTGGGACTCGGCGATGACGGCGGCGATGTCGTCCCCGTAGCAGCGTACCCGCGCGTTGAGGAGCTTGCGGTCGGCGATGTCCTGGAAGCGGGGGTTGGTCGACCACGGGTGACCAGCGGTGGGGAACTGGATATCGGGCACGTCGAAGCAGGTGACGATGTCGACGACACCCTCCGTGTTCCATGCTTCGGCCAGGTCGAATTCCTTCACCCACCCGTTTGCGATGGTGGAGTGCAGGACCTTGGCATAGAGCGCATGGGCCGGCACGGTATCGGGTGTGTACTTCGCTTTTCCCGTGACTTTGTCAAATGCATCGACACGCGTGGCTGAAGATCCAATGATTTGCATGAAGCCCTCCTGGCGGAACATCGTGTTCACGCATCCTCCCTACTATAGCACAGGAGAGCGACGCTGTTCCGCTCGTTTTTCATCATACAACAGATGACGACAATTTCAAGGCATTTCACTACATTTTGCATATTTTTTGATGTATCGAACGCTTTGGTGGCCAACTAATTATGTGTTGCACAATCTTGTGTATGGTGTAATGCAGGAAATACCGTCAAGCGCTTCCAAAATCGTCCCCGCTGTGTCATCATCGGGCCATGATCGAAGCACTCATCCAGTACCTGACAGAAGCGTGGGCCATCAAGGCGGTGGCGCTTGCCGGCTCACGTGCCGGTACCTTCTATGATCCCTCTTCCGATTGGGACCTCTACGTCTATGCCGATGCCGTGCCCCCACTGGCCCTCCGGAGGGTGATGGCCGAACGCTTCGCCGTGCAGGCGGAGGTGGGCAACACCTTCTTCGAGGAGGGTGATGAGCTCA
>Ga0208694_1002371_pt1 | contig 20127 bp, 19 predicted proteins | sample AD_UKC078_MetaG_FD_184442 | JGI IMG/M metagenome (GOLD analysis project Ga0208694, IMG submission 184442) | Active sludge microbial communities of municipal wastewater-treating anaerobic digesters from USA - AD_UKC078_MetaG (SPAdes) (version 2) | ecosystem: Engineered > Bioreactor > Anaerobic >...
AGCTACCGGCTGGCCGAAGCGCGCTACAAGGCCGGCATCTCCAGTTATCTGTACGTGCTGGATTCGCAACGTTCCTTCTACTCGGCCAGCCAGAGTCTGATCAGCACCAACCTGTCCCGGCTGGTCAACCTGGTGACGCTTTACAAGGTACTGGGCGGCAGCGACGATGTCTGAGCCGGCAGTATCAACCGCATAATAGCAAACTGCGCGTAACCCTTTGTTAATTAAGGGTTCGCGTTTTTTATAGCTTTACATTTTACCCTTAACTGCTGTATCTTTTTAAATTAAATTTCTTTCCAACAGGAATACGATGAATCAGCTGATTCGTTATATAGGGCGCAAAACCATTGCTCTGATGCGGGAACTGGGCAGGATAGGCTGGTTTCTGATACATGCGCTGACAACCATGGTCAGGTCGCCGGGCAATCCTGTCTATGTGTTGAAACAGCTGGAGTTCATCGGCGCCAAATCGCTCTTCGTCATCTTTCTGACCGCCGGCTTCACCGGGATGGTGCTCGGGCTGCAGGGCTATTACACCCTGACAAAGTTCGGCTCAGAAGGGATGCTGGGCACGGCCGTAGCGCTCTCCCTGGTTCGCGAGCTGGGACCGGTGCTGACCGCCCTGATGGTAACCGGGCGCGCCGGCAGCGCCATCACCGCCGAGATCGGCATCATGCGCATCAGTGAGCAGATCGATGCCCTGGAAACCATGGCACTGGATCCTTTCAAGTACCTGATTTCACCCAAGCTGATCGCCGCCATGATCGCCCTGCCGCTGTTGTGTGCCATATTCGATGTGGTCGGCATCTATGGCGGCTGGCTGGTAGGGGTTAAGCTGCTGGGGGTCAACCCGGGCGCCTATTTCTATGAAATGGAAAAGTCCGTGGTCTGGCGCGATGTCTATTCCGGTTTTATCAAATCCTTCTCCTTCGGGGTCATCATCGCCTGGATCGGTTGCTACAAGGGATACTTTGCCGGTCACGGCGCCGAGGGTGTTTCCCGCGCCACGACCGAATCGGTTGTGCTGACTTCGGTGCTGATCCTGGTCTGGGACTACTTCCTCACTTCGGTGCTGCTATGATCAGACTGCAGGGTGTCCACAAATCATTCGGCGACCAGGTAGTGCTGGACGGTCTCGATATCACCATCCCGGCCGGACAGATCACGGCTGTCATTGGTCCCAGCGGTGAAGGCAAAAGCGTCATGCTCAAGCACATGATCGGCCTGCTGCAACCGGACAGCGGAGCGGTGGAGGTCGAGGGCGAAAGTATCACCGCAGCCAGCCGTGCCCGGCTGAACAGCATCCGCGAGAAATTCGGCATGCTGTTCCAGAGCGCCGCCCTGTTCGACTCGATGAACGTCTTCGACAACGTGGCGTTTCCATTACGCGAGAAGACCCGGCTTTCCAAAGAAGAGATTCGCAATCGGGTAATGTCGGCGCTCGAGGATGTGGGCCTTAAGAATGTGGAGCACAAATATACCGACCAACTCTCCGGCGGCATGAAAAAGCGGGTTGCACTGGCACGGGCTCTACTTTTGAACCCCAAGATCATACTGTTTGACGAGCCCACGACAGGCCTGGACCCTATCATCAAAAAGGCGATCCACCAGTTGATCCGTGATACACACGCCAAGTTTGGGTTTACCGCCGTGATTGTATCACACGAGATTCCTGATATTTTTGAGGTGGCCCAGCATGTGGCCATGCTCTATAAAGGCAAAATCCTGCAGTACGGAACGACCGATGAAATACTGCATTCCGAACATCCGGTCGTCAGACAGTTCATCAGCGGCAGCCTTGATGGGCCGATACAGATGATATGAATTATGGCTGTTCACCACACGGCCAGCCCGTTATGCAATCACGGATAAGGTGAATTCTATGAACACAGCAAAAATGGAAATGGCGGTTGGCGTATTCATGATTGTCGGTATACTCTGTCTGGGGTACGTCTCGATCAAGCTTGGAAAAATGGAAATTATCGGCGGCGATTACTACCAGGTTTCCGCATCCTTCGGCTCTGTATCCGGGCTTAAGCCAGGTGCCCGGGTGGAGGTAGCCGGTGTAGAGATCGGCAAGGTAGACCGGATTCAGCTTGACGCCAAGAATGGCGATCAGGCCGTTGTCCATCTAAAAATCAAGGGTGACGTTAAAATCACCGATGATGTGATTGCATCCGTCAGAACCAGCGGCATCATCGGCGACAAGTTCATTAAACTCTCCCAGGGCGGATCTGATCAGTATCTCGGCAATAACGGCAAGATCAGGGAAACCGAATCAGCCATCGACATCGAGGAGCTGGTTGCAAAATTCATTCACGGAAAGGTTTGATTTAACTCAGGGTAAAGATATGAGGAATATTCTTTTTGGTACATGTCTTGTTGTATCACTGTTATCACTGTCCCAACCGGTCGTTGCCGCGACCCAAACAGAGATCAGCCATACTCAGTTACTCACGCTGGATGATTGTATTCGAATGGCGTTGAAAGCCCCCCCGGAACTGGGTGAGGCCCAGGCGGATATAGACTTCACAGCCAGCAAGCTGGAAGAGGCTAAGTCCCATCGATATCCACAGATTGAAGTGATTTCCATGTTCGGTCCGGCCCCCACCGCCAGGAAAGAAGACCTCATGGCGACGGATCACAATTTTTTCCGTTTCAACCGGCTGACCTGGTTTGCCCGCGCCGACGGCATACTCACCCAGCCGCTTTACACATTCGGCAAGATCTCCGAGAACATGAAGGCTGCCACACACGGCATTGAGGTGGATCGTTCACGCAAACAGCAGAAGGCCAACGAGATCGTCCTTAAGGTACGCGAATACTACTACGGCCTGCTGTATGCGAGGGAGATGAAAGAACTGGTTCTTGAGGTGCAGGAAAGTCTGCTCAAGGCTCGGAAAACTGCTCAGAAACTGTTGGATGCAGAATCAAACGGCGTGGATCAGATGGACATCTTCAAGCTGGATGCCTTTTCAAATGAGGCCCAGAAATACCTGGAAGAGGCGCACAAGGGTGAACGCCTGGCACTGTCAGCGTTAAGGGCGCGGCTCGGCCTAAAACCGGATGCCAAAATCGACATTGCTGCGGAGCGCCTCCTGTTGCCGGACAGACCTGTTCCTGAACTGGAGACACTTGTGGACAGGGCCCGTGACAATCGGCCGGAGTTCCGCCAGATATCCGAAGGCCTGAAGGCACGCACCGCGCTGGTGGAGGCCGCCAAGGCCAATTACTACCCTGATGTCTTTCTGGCCGGCCTGCTTTCCTGGGCCTATTCACCAGGCCGCGACAAGATCAACAACCCATATATTCATGACAATTTTAACCACTATTACGGCGGCGCTGTTCTGGGTGTCAGGTGGAAGCTCGATTTCGGCATCACGGGTTCCAAGGTTTCCGCAGAGCGCGCCCAGCACAATCGCCTGCTGCACACCAGGGATTTTGCAGAAATCAATATCCCGCTCCAGGTCAAAAAGTTCTACCTGGAGTTGAAGGAAGCAGAAAACGCGGCCAAAGCATCCAGGGCGGCCTACTCCAATGCTAAAAAGTGGACTGTTTCTGCACTGGCAAACTTTGATTTCGGTGTAGGTCCTGCCAAGGACATATTTGAGGCACTTCAGGCTTATTCACGGATGCGCGCTGCATATTTCCAGTCTGTTTACAATTACAACATCGCCCTTGCAAATCTGGACTGCGCCACCAGCGAACAGCTTCAGACAGGGCAGAAATAACCCGGAGGCAACATGATCAAGAGATTGTCCGTTTTTGTTATGGCTATGGTGCTGGCAGCATCACAGGCACTGGCCAGTCCAACCCAGGATGTTAAGAAAACCGTCGATGAGGTTGTCAGGATCGTTTCAGACAAAAACATGAAGAAAAATGATCAGAAACGCAGACAGTCGCTGAAAAGGACTATTAGTCTGATTTTCGATTACAAAGAGATGTCCAAGCGCTCCCTCGGCAAACATTGGAAACAGCGCACCCCGACAGAGCAGCGGCAGTTTACCGACCTGTTCGCAACGCTGCTGGAAAATTCATACGCCGGCAAGATCGAATCCTACAACAACGAGAAGATCCAGTACCTCAAGGAATCTGTCGATGGAAACCGTGCCGAAGTCAAGTCCAAGGTCATCACAGCCAAGCGTGACGAGTTCACACTGGACTACCGTTTGATGGAACATAACGGCAAATGGATGGTCTACGACGTTGTTATTGAAGGCGTCAGCCTAGTTTCTAATTACCGTAGCCAGTTTAACCGTATCATTACCGCTAATGGTTATGGCGAATTGGTCAAAAAACTTCAGACAAAATCCAGCGAATTGCGGGCCCCCTGATTGGATTTATTTGCTTGACATGCGCGTCAGCACTGTGATACACGACGTTTGCGGCAAGTTTCGGAAGATATGCAGGGCATGGAAGAACCTTTGGGGTTTTGCCTTTAGCGTTTTACTGCAGCAGACTCCGGAAACTTAAGGCGGTATTTCACACGTCCGGCGAACACCGGAGAAAAAAGGAGACGGTAACATGGCTAAGGGTAAGGTAAAATGGTTTAACGACACCAAGGGTTTTGGATTCATTGAGCAGGAAGGTGGCGAAGACGTTTTCGTACATTTCTCCGCAATTCAGGGCGACGGTTTCAAGTCACTGTCAGAAGGTGACGAGGTTACTTTCGACATCACCCAGGGGCCTAAAGGTCTTCAGTCTGCAAACGTTGTGAAAATCAAGTAATTTTACAGGTAATTTATTCAAAAACCCGCTGAGGATTCAGCGGGTTTTTTTGTGTCCTGATTTGGGGGACCTTGTCAGAGAAGCTCCGTTCTTCCGCTGTGTTCGTCCATGGTCCTTGATGCCGGTTTCAGCAAAGAACGTAATTGCCAGATCGCTACGTCCCAGTTCGTTCAGGGCATCCAGCACCTTTCGCCGTTCCGCCGGAAGGTGCCAGAGCAGCAGGGCCTTCTGCAAACCCTTTTCACGGTCGCTTTTAGCCACATGCAGCCTCTTTCCGCTGAACGGCTCAATGCCCGTATGATACATGCAAGTGGAAAGGGTTCCAGGCGTGGGGGTAAAATCCTGCACCTGCTCGACCTTCATGCCATATTGCTTCAGTGTCAGGGCCAACTCCAGCATGTCAGCCAAACGGCACCCCGGATGACCGGAAATTAGGTATGGCACAACATGCTGGCGCTTCCCGAGCCTCTCACTCTCTGTATAAAACTTCTTTACAAATTGCTCAAACGGCTTTTTACCCGGCTTACACATCACCGCTGTAACGCTGTCCACCAGATGTTCAGGTGCAATCTTCAGCAGGCCGCTGACATGATGGCCGATCAGCTCCATGAAATAACCTGGCTGTCGCTCCAGAAGGTCATAACGTATGCCCGAAGAAACCGCTATGTGTTTGACTGACTTCCTTGAGCGGGCATTCCTCAGCATGGCTACAGCTCTCTTATCACCTGTAAACAGATTCCCGCAGATTTGCGGGTACAGGCAACTCTGCCTTTTACACGTGTTGCGCCGGGCGTCATCGCTGCAGTACAGTCCATACATGTTTGCGGTGGGTCCGCCAATATCACTAATACTGCCCCTAAACCACGGTTTGTCTGCAAGCTCATCAATTTCCGACATGATGGATGCTTCGCTGCGTGACTGAATAGTTTTGCCCTGATGCATGGTTATGGCACAAAACGAGCAGCCGCCAAAACATCCTCGATGGCTGGTAATCGATGTTTTGATCTGTTCCCAGGCAGGAATTTGTTCGCAATAAGACGGGTGGGGAGATTTTTGAAACGGCAAGGCATACACCGCATCCATTTCAGCTTCATTCAGTGGAAATGCAGGCGGATTGCAGACCAGCATACGCTTGCCATGTCTCTGCAATATTGTACGCGCACTATATGGATTCTGCTCCTGGATTGTCAGGCGGAAGGCGTCGCAGAAACTCTCCGGAGCGGTCACAGTAGCTTCATGCGCAGGTATCTCAAGACACTCAGCCCCTGAACACATATCCGTCTGGCCATCGATGGCATAGGCGGTTCCGCGCACATCCCGGATATCAGGCAGGCATTCGCCGCGTCGCATGCGCTCGGCAACTGCAAGCAGCGGGTGTTCTCCCATGCCATAGACCAGCATGTCGGCCTTGGAATCAAACAGAATCGACCGCCGCACCTTGTCTTCCCAATAATCATAATGGGAAAAGCGTCGCAGGGATGCCTCGATACCACCAATAATGACCGGTACACCACGATATGACTCTTTCAGACGTGAGGTATAGATGATAGTTGCGCGATTTGGACGGGCCCCATGCCTATTGCCCGGAGTATAGGCATCGTCATGGCGCAGCTTGCGGGCGGGTGTATAATGGGCCACCATGGAATCCATGGCCCCGGCGGATACAGCAAAAAACAGACGCGGGCGGCCCAGTACGGTAAAAGCTTCTGCCGTCCGCCAGTCTGGCTGGGCTATGATTCCGGTCCTGAAGCCATGGGACTCAAGCCAGCGCGCCAATAGCGGCACACCGAAAGCAGGGTGATCGATATAGGCGTCACCGGTGACAAAAATAACATCCAGCTCGTTCCAGCCGCGCTGATGCATCTGCTGACGATTAACGGGCAGAAAACTCATAGGCACATCATTGCGTACAGCTTCGAACCGGAATAACTACAATTCTTCAAACTCATCTTCACCTTCGCGGTCTTCAGCAACACCCGCATCTTCCAACTCCAGATCGGCATCATCACCAGCCAGCTTTTTCAGAAAAAGCCTGTTTTCTGCAATGATTCTGACGATATCCGTCAGCAGCAGTTCCACGTTATCTGTCCCTGTCGATGACATAACGCCCCCTGCTTCAATCCAGCGCGTCGAGGTATCGTTCTGCATCCAGGGCTGCCATGCAGCCACTGCCTGCCGAGGTGATGGCCTGGCGGTAGATGCTGTCCTGAACATCTCCGGCGGCAAACACACCCGGCACGCTGGTAGCAGTGAGATTGCCGCCGCTAGCTAACCGTGTTCTGATATAGCCGTTGTCCATTTCCAGCTGCCCTTCAAATATTGAGGTGTTGGGGCTGTGCCCGATCGCAATGAAAACACCGTGTACCGCGATTTCCTTGGCATCCCCCGCCGTGCTGCGAATACGGATGCCGGTGACGCCGGCATTATCACCCAGCACCTCATCAAGCACATGGTTCCACTCAATGGTCACATTACCGGACCTGCTCTTTTCAATCAGCCTGTCGGCCATGATCTTTTCGGAGCGCAACTGATCACGGCGATGCACAACAGTCACATGGCTGGCAATATTGGCAAGATAAAGCGCCTCTTCAACAGCCGAATTACCCCCGCCAATAACCGCAACCGGCTTGCCGCGATAAAAGAAACCATCACACGTGGCACAGGCAGAAACACCCTTGCCCTTGAAAGCCTCCTCTGAGGGCAAACCCATATAGCGGGCAGACGCGCCGGTGGCAATTATCAGGGCATCACAACTGTATCGCCCCAAATCCCCCTCCAATACAAACGGACGTTTGGACAGGTCTGCAGTCTTGATCAAATCATAAACAACCTGCGTATTGAAACGCTCGGCATGCAGCCGCATGCGCTCCATCAGATCCGGCCCCATGACCCCCAGATGATCGCCCGGCCAGTTATCAACCTCGGTGGTGGTCGTCAGCTGGCCACCCGGCTGGAGGCCGGCAATCAGCACAGGATTAAGATTTGCTCTGGCCGCATATACAGCAGCCGTATATCCGGCTGGACCGGACCCCAATATGATCAGTCGGTGATGAGCAATATTCAAACTTGGCCCCCCATTGATTAAATTATCTACCTGAAAACAGAAACGGGAAGGACAGATATCCTTCCCGCAAGACCTTTTACAAGCATGTCTGGGCTACTGTTTGCTGCGCAAGCCAGCGGCAATGTTAAAATCAATGTCGATAACAATCGACAGCTTTTCCGGGTCCGGCTGACCCATTGCTTCAAAAAGGCGTTTATCAACAAATATGCTCAAATTAAGAATATCTTCACGCAGCTTTTTCGGTAGCGGGTTTTCCGGATCAGAGAGTTCAGCCTGAAAAAAGCTCCAGACCTTCTGATTAAACTTGATTGCCTCCAGCAGCTTGGTGTCCCGATCCGGGGCGTTCCAGTTTTCCTGCACCTGTTTGAGCATCAGGCCTGCTCTGGAAAGCACTGACGCCTCCAATTCCCTGCCGCTCAATGACTCTTTCTGGATGTTGGTGTAGGCATTAACAGGGTTCTGTGGCATTTTTGATAAGCTCCTCTTCGTACTGGATTAGCTTCCTGGCCGTCTTCAAAGCCTGATAAAACTTGCCATCAATAATAAACTGACTGGCCTTTGAAATCAAGGCTTTCATACTGGGAGCAGCCTCCAGCACTTCACGCACCAAGCCCCAGTATATGGGCTGAAGCTCAGTAATCTGGGCCTGGTCAATATACATTAGCTGAATCACAAAATAAATCTTGCGGCAAGGCGTGCTCGCCTCGGACTCACTGAGAATATCAACATCCCTTAAGATGGGCACATTGTTCTCGACCAGAAAGTGGCAGGTAGAATTGCCGTTCTTGACAACAGCGCCGCCCAGCACAACACGCTCATGTGGTTTCAAGGTTAGCTTTAACGGCATAATTCAACTCTGCACAAGCGCTTTTGTAATACTGTTGCTCAACTCGGACAGCTGTTCACTCGTTCTGGCAATGCTGTCAGAGGCAGCCTGTATCTGGCTGTCACTGCTGTCGCTATCCAGGGATGGCAAAACCGAACCCTTGATCTCGCCGCTCTCTGTGAACATAGAGTCCCACATCCCCTCGACCCTGGCATAAACCGGGGGGGGCGGTGGAGGCACCATCAGTCTCTCCATCTCTTTCCTGATCGAGACATAGCCCATCAAGATCTTCATTCTCTCAGGGCTGTCTGTAGAAAAGGGCGGATAATTCTTCACAATGGCCTGGGTAGCCGAGTGCATTGCATCGAGCTTGACCGAGACACTATTCAGACCCTCGTTAGTCTCACGCACACCTTTGGCAAGCTGGTTAATACGCGCATGCATCTGTTCAATGGCGCTAACCGTATCCAGGTTTTTGAATGTAGTTGAAAAGGCAATTTTAACGGAATCGCTGCTCTTGTTGGCAGCCTGCACCGCCTGTTCCGTGAGGGGTTTGTTAGCTGAAACGGAAGAAGGGGCGGCAGCCGTCTGCCCCAGCTTCTGATACATCATGGTCTGCTGCGCCTGATCCACCTTATTTGTCTGACTCACGTCCATAGGGCCTCCCATCAGTATGAATGCCTAAAACAAGTCGGGAGGACCGAAGTCCCCCCTGTTGTTTTAAGCGTGATGTCTGAATTACCGGCCCGATTAGAACAGTCTCAGTATGGACTGAGCAGCCTGAGAAGAGAGGCTCAGAGCTGTTGTGCCGAGAGACTGGCGGGTCTGCAGCATCAGCATGTTGGCGCCTTCAGCGTTCATGTCAGCCAAGGTCAGGTTGTCAGCACCAGTCTGCAATGTACTGATCATGTTATCGGTGAAGTCCTGACGAGTGGTGATGATGTTCAAGTTGTTGGCCAGATTTTTGGCTTGTGCACGCAACTGTGTAGAAGCGGATGCCAAGTGAAGCTGAGACAGCGTAATGTTACCATCCGCAGTCCAGTTAGTTGTCGGTGTATCAATTGACAAACCTGTTGCTGTTGCAGTAAAGCCCTTAACCTCAAGTTTAGAGGTGGCATCTTCGTTGAAGTTGACTGTCAGGGTGGCGCCGGTCAGCAGGTTAGTGCCGCGATACTGGGAGTCACTTGCCAGGGTGTTAATCTGGGTAATCAGCTGCTGATACTGTGTAGCAAAAGCAGCACGGTCAGTGGTGTTAGCTGTACCTAGAGCTGCAGCAGCAATACCTTTAGCAGCTTCAACCAGAGAGTTGATTGCTGAAATACCTGCGTCAGCAGCCTTGGCAGTCAGAATACCTTCTGCCATACCGTCCTTACGTACGGAGAAGTCAGATGCGCGGTTTACATGGGACTGTGCCGCAAAAAAGTTGGTCGGGTTGTCAAGCGCCGAGTTAACCTGCTTGCCTGTTGAAAGTCTTTCCTGGGTCCTGTCGATAAGTCTTGTTGTGGACTGGAGTTGGAGGAGGTTGCTCCTCATGCCTGATGTCAATGATACGTCGTTGATTGCCATGATATTTGCCCCTTTCTAGGTTGTTTGTTGGCTTTCTAGCCATGTTTGATTTAGTTATCATATCGGAGTGGTCTGTCAAGACTTTAAGCATTTTTTTCTGTTGTCAAAAATATCTTTAGTTCTTCAACCAACTCAGCTATTACCCCTTGCCATTGAAAAGGTTGCTTCTGCCTGAACAACCTGGCAGATGCATACCAATCCGACTTATCTCCGTTTAAAAGCCAGCGCCAGTCTGGATTGTACGGCAGCAGTATCCAGACCGGGACACCAAGAGCACCAGCCAGATGGGCTACAGCTGAGTCAATTGTTACCACCAAATCCAAACCGGCAATCAGAGCAGCTGAATCGATAAAATTATTCACCCTGCTGCTCATATCCACCACGACCGGTTTTAAAAGCGGTGCAGCCGGACTGAACTGCAGACTTACAAATTGTGCTTCCCCGCAATGTGCCAAAGGCTCAAACATATGTGGCGGAATAGATCGATTTCGGTCATTTTCATGAGCCGGACGCCCGGCCCACGCAATTCCGACTTTGGGGCGTTGTCCTGACTTAAGCAAGTTATTCCAGAATACAACTTCTTCGCTTTTTATATCCAGATATAATGGTGGGCAGGGGATATTACCCATTATTGCCGGCAGGCTCAGCAATGGGTTCTGGAAATCGGCAGTAACTTCTTTGCTGCCATGCACGAACACCTCTGACACACCTTTTGCCCGGGCAAGCAGTGGCGCTATGAGTTCGTCCTGGGCCTCCAGAACAACTCTGCCCCCCCTTTCAGCCAAGGCTGCAGCATATCGTACAAACTGGATTGAGTCCCCATATCCCTGCTCACACCAAATCAGTATGCTCTTGCCCTCAAGATCCTCACCAGCCCAGCACGGCAAATCGGTATATCGTAATTCTACTGCTTCACTCCTCTTGAATCTGTACTCATAATCAGGCCAACCGTTTGTAAAGTCACCAATTGAAAGTAGCGCAAGTGAGCGATTGAACCGTATCGCTGCGTCATTCGGGTCAATGGAAAGGGCTCTGTTGAAATATTGAATTGCCTCTTGCGGCAAAGCCCTTGAGCGCATAATAGCCCCCATATTGTTCAAAGCCAGGGTATTGATCGGATCGTTTTCAAGTATTTTAAGATAACAGGTTTCTGCTCCAGCGAGATCGTTCAGCCACTGCAGGGCAATGCCTTTCGAGTTCAACACAACAGCATTATCCGTCTCAAATTTTAACACAGCATCAAAACACTCCACCGCGCCTTTGTATTCTCCAAGCTCTAGCAATATTTCTCCAAGATCGGCCCGACTCTTGTGGCACATGGGCTCAACAACCAACACCTGTCGCAAGGCTTCGACCGCTCCCAGCCTGTCCTCCGCATCCAGCCGGCAGAGCGCAAGATTCTGCCAGGCCTCAACAAAGTCGGGGGCAGCTTCCACAACCTTTTCCAATTCCCTGATGGCACGCCCCGTGTCGCCCATGCGCTTAAGCGTGTTGGCCAGGTTATAACGCGCCTCCACAAAACCAGGGCGCAGAGCCAGCGCCTTTTCATAATGCAACACAGCTTCACCATAGCGTTCAAGGCGATCCAGTACCGTGCCAAGATTGCTGTGCAGGCCGGCATCAAGAGGCGATACAGCCAGCAATCGCAAGAAGCTCCTTTCCGCACCGGCATAATCGCCTTGCTCGAACAGGGCAGCTGCCTGTTCAATAGTATCAGTCGGCGCGACAGCGGAAAACGCTGCTTGGCCGGCTCCGACAAGTTTACGACCAATGGTGTGGAACTTGCTGGCTGCACCTTCCCAGGAAAGCCCCTTCATGGACTGACCGGCTGCATTGCCAAGCTGCCTGAGCAGTTGCCTGTCATTGTAGGCTTTTTCCAGCAGCACCACAGTTTCATCCACCGACGGCGCGAACCAGACACCGGCAGGTGCGCCACCAGCAACAGCCAGTACCGGTTCATAATGCGTCAGGCAGAGCGCGTTGCTTTCACTGACCACATCCATGTGTCCGGTCATGCTTGAAGCGATCACAGGACGGCCGCAGGCCATGTATTCACACATGACCATATTATTGCCCCCCTCGCAGCGGTTTGGGAACAATCCTATATCGCTGGCGGCATAGGCCTGGCGCATCTGCCGGTTGTCAAGCACAGGATAAAGCATAACCCTGTCAAGCGGTATGCCGTTTTCGCGGAGCACAAGCGGAAAAAATTCCTCGCAGGGCTGATCCCGGTAATCGAAACGTATCAGGCCGGTCTGCTCCATAGTCCTGATGGATGCAGGCCAGTGGTTGTGCCAAGCACAGGCCAGCCAGGCATCGGGATGCCGCTCCATGAAAATTCTCATGGCGGCTATGACCAGGTCATGCCCCTTGCGAAACTCGAATTTGCCGCCGGAAAAAATGATGAAGCGTCCGTCATCAGGGCGGGGCGGCACGGGAGAGAACACGGAAGGATCAATCCCCTGCAGGATCGTAGAAGTGCGATCCATACCGGCAATGCGCAGGTGGTATTCGCACCAGGAAGAACCGGCCACAATGTAGTCCCAGCGACGTGCTGCCTCCGGGATGAAACGATAGGCCACGATCTCGGACTCGAAAAAACAGTAGCCAATATTGATCCGGTCCCATTGCTCCTCAAAAGTCGGCGCAAAGTGATGACCAGCCACGCTGTGCAGCGTAACGCCGGGCAACTGCGGCAGCCTGGCGATCCCCTCAGCCAGATAGTTGCCGGCAATGCCCCAGCCGTGCGTATTTCCGGTCGGCATGGCCACTCTCATGACCAGCCGCCTTTCGGAACATAATCGGCAATGGTAAACCTGGATTCTTCCATTTCAACAGCCAGCAAGTTGCATCTCTTTTCCCATGAATCCGGCAGTTCAAGAGTATCGAACTGATCAACCACATTGATATACTGGCGGGAAAGCAGACGGGAACCGGGATTCAACCTGCGCACCAATGCCAAACCGGCCGGCGGAAGCGGCAGAGTAATGATCTCCAGGTCCGGCCTTACGGCCCTGAGGCAGGGAATGATCTTCCAGACATCACCTGTCCAGAAAACAGTATTGCGTTCGCGCGTCGCCACTCGCGGATCCACCGGCAGACTGTCATGTATAAGAATGATTGAATCCGGACCGGCAAATTGCTCCATATTTATGAAGTCCCGCAATACCTGGTCGAAATGGTGCAATCCGTCTATGAAGGCAACATCGAAATGATCCCGCCCCATCTCCGTTTTCAGATCAAGACTAGCGAAAAAAACATCACTGGTCATTTTGTACAATTGCGGATCACTTTCAGGTGAATGATAAACCAGCAGTTCAGTGGCAGCACTTGCTGGATCAATTCCCAATGCTCTGGTTGAGCGCCTGGTCAACGCCAGCGACTTGCCGGTTGCTACCCCGATTTCCAGATATACCCCTGGTGTATATCGCTCGTGAACTTCAGCCAGTAAATCGTAGTAATCACGATGCCAGAAACGTTCTGCAACCTCACAGGTAAACAATTCGTTAGCTACACTTAGGTTGTCAGGGTACTGATGCACAAGACCACTAATGATCTGTCTGGCCTGAACAATTCTGCCAGCTCTGATAAGCAAAAAGACATGCTCCATCTTGTACCTGACTGTTGGAGCCAGATCCGCTGCCTTTCCTGCCAGCTTTACAGAATCCTGTGCCAGATTTCTGCTGAAAGCATCCATTGCAGCAAGCAAAAGATGCTGCTCTGGTTTTTCAAACAGTTGCAAAGCAGCTTCATAATAACTGTCCACGTCGATACGCCAATATTTGCGATAAAAGGCCAGAATATCTCCAAATAGCCTTATAAATTCTAAAGTCTTATCCTCATCTCCTGTTTCAATTGCATAACGCAGGGCACCCGTCATGAATTGGAAGCCAGCCTGAATATTTTCATTCATATACAAATTGTACTCCCTCTGTCAATTTGACGGCATACATGTTAAGCCACAAAATCAACACAAAGACAAATAACGTGCAAGAGCCACGATCTCGAAATCCTCTGGGAACCGGTTTGAAAGCAGCTTAAGTCTTTCAGCGGCCAAGCTGCTATTTCCTTCAACCAGCAGACCTTTCACCATGCTGATCATATAGCGCTTCCAGCCGCTCTCCAACAGGTCTGGCCGCCCTGTCTGTCTGGCGATATCACGCCATTTGGCAAGGAAGTACTGACGGTTGCGCAGCAGGATCTCTCCGACCGTCTCATCCTTCCCCATGTATGGTATACTTCGCAATGCTCTGATGGTGCCGCTCCAGTGGTGTTCATACGCTGTAGTCGGGACGACATAGTTTTTCAGGCCAGCCCGGCGAATCTGCATGCCGATATCCCACTCCTCGAAATAGCAGGGGGTATAGCACTCCTCGAACCTGATACCGTGCTCATTGAACTGTCGCCTATTGACCGCGAAGAAAAAACCTGAAACCGCATCGACCTCAAGGGGAGCACTGAAGCTGCTCCTGTCGAAATAGCAATAGTCATTGCAGCGGCTGAAATCCACAAAAGAGCCCTGCGGCCCGACACAGGCCGCTAGCGGCAGGGACTTCAGCCCCTGTTCAACCGCATCGACAGCAGCTCTCTCGATGTGGACATCGGCATTAACAATAAAAACCGTATCGGCCTCGGCCATACTCAGACCAATGTTCCATCCACGGGCAACCCCCACATTCTGCTTCATGATGGCATGGCGGGTAATGCGCGGATGTCCCTTCAACTCTTCGCCGACGGAGGCACCGTTAAAAACCGCTATAACCTCCCCTTCAATGTGTGTCAGATCGTCTAACAGGGTCAAAATATTGTATTCACTGGCTGGGGAATAATCCAGCACAGGTATGACAAAACTTCTTACGGGAACTGATGGCATATCAAGCCGAACGTCGTCTATAAAGGCAGAAACCCCAGCAAGGGATCGCGTCCTCAGCTCAGCCGCCGAAAATGTATTCGGCTTGCCTCCCAGCGCCACATCCAGCAGATCTCCAACCCTGTGGTTGTAGGTGTGGGCATTGTGAACAAGCCTCTGGCCGCGCCTTGCAATCCTTTCACAAAGTGCCTCATTTTCCAGGTAGAATCGGGCAGTATCTTCCAGATTGCCGGCATGGTAGCAGGCATAATCCTCACCATCCATGAACAGCTCGTCCTGTCCGCTGTTGCGGGCCATGTCCGACAAAAGAAGGGTGCCGATAGACATAACTTCAAAGATACGCATGTTCAGGTCGTTGCGGACAGCATTATTAAAAACCATGCGGGATGATGAAAACAACCGCGCCATGTCATCCCAAAAGCAGCGCTCGTATTTCAGCCCCACCACCATAGATAGCCTTTGAAGCAGTTGTTCCCGCATGCTGCCGCTGGAAACGCCTCCCACAAAACCGGCATCAAACTGCTTTTCAACCGGCCAGCGACGATGCACCTCCGGATCACAGCCCAAGGGCAGCCAGAACGTCTTCGGATTAACCTCTCTGAACGCTGGCAGATACTCGCGCTGGGCAATGAAGGCAAAATCAAACTCCCGACACCTTTCCAGATGCCTTTCCAGGTTGAGGTGACTGTCAATCAAGTAGCAGGCAGTCGGGCAGCCCAGAGACTGCAAGTTAAGTGGACAATGCCCGGGTACGGATTCAATCCACAGATAAATGTCGGGCTTTGGTTTATCGCTGTTGTGTCTTAATATTTCCGCCATATTAGGAGAAAAGTCGGTGACAATATCATGGCTGACCGGCGGCAGCTTCATATTCTGCAGATGCCATCGTTCAACCAACTCTTCAGGCATCGGAGGCCCCACCGTAATAGTCCGGCACATGCTTCTAAATGCACGTTCAAAATATACCGCTGTTGTAACAGGATAGCCAACATAGGAAAGCCACACGGTAATATCATTATTAATATTTGACACTATCAATATCTCCCTAACGGCATGTGAAATAATCCATGCCGACGAAAACCTGTTACTGAGTTTTGAATTAACCGCTTAGCTTCCTTCAACGTTGAGCATCACTAAAATGTCTAAGACTCTTTGGTAACACCTGAAAATCTGAATCAGTCAGCTTAATGCCATGCCAAATAAGGTGTGGCATCCCAACAACATGGATTGTACCGTCATAACCGTGAAAAATACGGCCATTCATTGGCGGAACATAAAGCGCATCCGGGCTATTATCAGGAATATTGAATCTCTGATAGTACTCATTACGTACAAAGAAAGCATTAAATTCGTTGGCGCACACAAGCTTGTAATCCTTTTTCTCTGCCAGCATAACCAAGGCAAGCAAAGAACATCCCTGATTAACCTCGAAAGATTTTTTCTGGACAAAAACCACATCATTCGGAATAGATGGATTAAATTCAATAACAACGACCTTAGGGAAAAAGTTTGTCATGCCTTCCCACACATAATAGTCATTTCCATCAATATCGATTGAAAGCAGATCAAAGTTTATTGGACAATTGTATTCACAAAGGATTTCATCAAGAGTCCCCTCACCCTTATTAAGGCGCACAAACCAGTTTATTAATACCGCGTACTTATTTGATTCGTATGTATTTTGCAAAGCGGCAAATTTTGCCTTGTTTGCTTCAATCAGATATCCAGACCATCCCATGGAGGAAATAAGGTTATAGGTATTCGAATAATGAATGCCATCCCACGCACCAAATTCCACACAGGTACTACCATGCTCAGAGATAATTTCGAAAATCTTGGCAATAATGCCATCGTCACCAGTCTGTGAAGTAACATTGTAACGATGCTGTAAAAGCCAGGCATTTTCAGGTTTTATAGATCGTGATGCGATGTATTTGATTTCGGAATTATTCATATGATGTCCTGATATTGCGGCTCCGGTTTTTTCTTGGACAGAAAAATGACTTATCAGAGGACTATATGTAAACGTTTACAAAACTCCATCAACTCCGGCTTTTTTTTTGCGTAAGTTAACACCTTTTCCATTTCTCGAGCATCTACAAGCGGCAAACCCATCATATCTGCTTCAAGCAACAAACCGGCAAACGCCTCACGCCAACTATCAAGCTCCTGCTCACTAACAACAGCATCACGTCTTTTTATCTCCTGAAACATCTCCCTGAACTCGTCAAGTTCGCAATTCAGCACCCTGTAAAGCAGTGCATGCGTGAATGCCATCAGATGTTTGTTGCTTCCGCTCAATTTGTAGCTTTTTCTAAACAAGTCTAAAGCAGTAATGGGATCAAAGCGCATTCCATTTTCATCTATCTCATCCCAGAAATACATTGCATTGTCAAAATACGAATCCGCGTCAGCATCGCTGAGTTTAAGTCCCGAGAAAAACAGATTCTGATATTTGTAAAACTCTGGCACCCGCCTGGCGGCATTACAGGGAACCACACCATGTTCATTACGATCTATGCGAAAACCATTTGCCCGCAAAAAACGTAAAAAAGCATCCTGACCAAAAATCATATCCGGGTAAAAACACCTTGGCCAATGATATGACCAACGAGTTGGTATGCTAATTAATAACAGGCCACCATCGCGCAACACACGCCTGATTTCTTCCAACGCCATCTGAGGATTGGAAAAATGTTCAAATACCTCTAATGCAACTACACAATCAAAGCTGCCATCTTGATATGGAAGATTCTCCCTGTTCAAATCACAAAGTTTAACACGCAATCCCATTCTTTGGCAGTTTCGTATGGCAGACTCGCTCACATCCGCACCAAAAACATTATTGGCATCAGCAAGCCTCGATATTATACCTCCCTCACCTCCTACACCGACCTCTAATATTTCTTTGCCTGATACATTGTTTAAGAAGGTACTGATAATCCAGTCAGCCAGCAAATGTGTTCTAGAGCTTACTGCGATACCCTCGCTCCAATAGTTGGAATAATACTCAACAGCATTGCTGCCCAGCTCTAACTCTGATTTCTTTTGGGTTGTTGTAATCAATGAATTGGCTCCTCCTGTCTCTCAACGCTTCCGCTCTAGCAGCTTAACCATTCAACAAAAACTCACTGTTAAGTGCCTGCTGACATGACAAGCCGGCGCTGGCACGATGCAAAAATGGAGCAGTATTCTTCCTGAGCAATTCCGGATTTCTGAAATAAATGGATGTGCAGTTTTTATACGGGAAAGAAGGGATCATCCCCCAGAAATCAATCCGGTAGAAGCCCGCCTCACAAAGGGTTTGTTGAGAACTGTTAAACTCGGGGTTGTCGGAATTGTCAAAAATGATAATGCCATTGGGGCGCAGACGCCCAATACTGTTGAGCGCGGCCTGGTTGCGGCAGGAACCATCGATAATGATGGCATCAAAGGAATGCTGCTGATAGGCCAAGATACATTCATGATACTCGGGGTTTTCCATGTAATAGAGCCGGACATTGGACGGGATCTGCTCCTTTACCTCTCTGTACCAGTCAAGGTTGTCTTCAATCGACACAATACTCTTGACCCGAGCACCCCACCAGCGTGTTGAATTACCGCTACCCCACTCAAAGACGCACCAATTTTCCATTGTCAAGTCGTCAAGGAAATCAATGGCCGGATAGGTATACCAGGGAATGGGCTCGTCAGCAAAATTCACCGGACGCCTTTTCTGCATGGAATTAAGCCAGCCTGATGTAGAAAGAGTGTTGGTGCCATTTACCAGCAAGGCATCAATATCGTTCCAGTGAGCTGAAAGCAGCAGAATTGCCGCCATGTTCACATGCACACCTTCCAGATCACGCTGTTCCCTGACAGCCTGTCTGATAAACTCCACGGCGCTCTCCATATCTCCCACATCCAGATACGCCTGAAGCTGTTTTCTCAACATTATCAAACCTCCACATATCCTACAAAACATGACAACTATTCGCTCATACTGCGATTCTTCACACAGTAAAACCCCCAGTAGGTATCCGGACCGGCCGGCACCTCAAAGGAGTAATCAACATCAGCGACAATTAAAAAACCACTTCTTTCTATCAGTGATTTCCAGCTCCCCTTGGTAAGGACACTGTAATGGTTGGGGTTGCGCTCATGATTACAGGCGGTCTCGGGAGCCGGCACTTCCAAATACAGAAAACCACCCGGGCGCAGCACCCGGTTGAATTCATGCAGGGTAAACAGCGGAAACACACTATGTTCTATCACATGCCGGGCCCAGAGCAGATCCTGGCTGTTGTCATCAACCGCCAGAAATGACTGGTCCATCTTCTCTACTCGGAACTCCTTGGCTCGGCAGGCAGCAATATCATCGTCACCCAAAGTCACACCCAGGTAATCCGTCCCGCAGTCACGGAAGAACTCCAGCGCCGGTCCCTGGCCGCACCCCACATCCAACACCTTCATACCAGGCTTCAACAAAAACAATTTACACAATAAATCTAGCGCCTTGGAAGTTATATCAGACTGAGTGAAACTGGGTTCCTGCGGATAAACATCTGATGCCAGGCTTTCCAGAAAACGCTCCAGCCTTGAAATATCACGCGGTATATCCACCATTCCTTCTCCTTGGTGCGGTAATGGAATACTGTCAAATCCAGCCATGTCAACATTGATCGCCTGTGTGTCGTCAGCAATAAACGGCCACGGAAAAAACGGCTTTAACAGCACAGGCAACGCTCTCTGCTTCTGAAGCAGGAGCCAATTAGCGGTAGCTCCACTGTAGCCATAGTACAGTTCCTTGAAACGCAACTGTTTCGGCAGAACATAGGCCTTGTGCTGAAACACCAGCCCCCTATTTCGTGTTTCTTCACAGTAGAAAGGATTGGCTGTCCCCAACTCCTGAGAGGTTCCACCTGGGCCCGGCCTGACCAATAGCGGAGGTTCATGAGCATCCCAGCGGCAACCGGGGGTATAGCGCCAGCTCCGCAGCCAGCCGGCGTTCAATCTGTGCTTTGATGCAGCGTCATCCTGCACCACAAGATCAGTACCGACAAAAAAATGGCAAAAATACCAAGCCGATGTCTT
>Ga0208694_1002376_pt1 | contig 20101 bp, 19 predicted proteins | sample AD_UKC078_MetaG_FD_184442 | JGI IMG/M metagenome (GOLD analysis project Ga0208694, IMG submission 184442) | Active sludge microbial communities of municipal wastewater-treating anaerobic digesters from USA - AD_UKC078_MetaG (SPAdes) (version 2) | ecosystem: Engineered > Bioreactor > Anaerobic >...
TTTTCGCCTTCTTTCAGTTTCAGAAGCGCGATTGGAATCACCTTGGATTTAGACGGATCAAAATTATCTGACGGCATAACAGAAAACATAACCGATTTGCTTTCAAATTTAGGATGAGAAAATACTATCTCAAAAGTCACTTCTTCACCTTCCGGCAATTCCGCCAGATCGACCTCCGGCCAGAAATGATAATACCCCATAGTCGCCTTACTTGTCGAATATGGATTAACCCATGAAGAATCAATCATCGAAGCGGGATGCCCGTTCAGAAGAAGATAAACATTTATATCAGAAACAATAGAAAACGTTGTCTCTTCAAGGACCTCACCTATAAGATGAGGCGAAAATATCTTTTTTTTATTTTTTATAGCTTCAAAATCAATCGACGACGCGATACGTCTTTTTGTTATAATACTAAGAGCTTCATGAACAAGCAGAAGTATATCAGTCTTCTGCTGAACGAAAAACTTACTCTCAAGTTTTGAATGAAGAACTCCTCTTTCACTTGTAACATACTTTGACGGTATACGGTTTAATACATAAGCCGCTACGTCCTGCTTGAATTCAATTGCATCGGCAAATGTATTCTCTTCCCGAATAACCCTATCGACAACCGAAAGAACGATATCTTCCATGATGTTTTTTATCGGCATTGAGACCTCATAATCCGTCCGAAACGGACGGATTAGATTAACATAAAATAATTATTTTTTCAACGTTTTTTCTTTTTTAGCAGAACCGGTTTTTTTTGCCGCAGGATAAAGAGCTATGTCCAGAACCTCACCGATCTCATTTACCGGATGAAAGTTAAGCCCCTTCTTTATATGCTTAGGTACTTCTTCCAAATCACGCTCGTTCAGTTTTGGGAAAATAATATGCTTTATCCCGGCACGTTTAGCCGCTATAAGCTTTTCCTTCAAACCGCCTATTGGGAAAACTTTCCCCGTCAGTGTGAGCTCACCTGTCATCGCAACATCTCCCCTCACCTTTCTTGATGTAAGCAATGAATAAAAAGATGTAGCCATTGTAATACCCGCACTTGGCCCGTCCTTCGGAGTCGCCCCTGCAGGTATATGCAGATGAATGGTATTCTGAGCAAGTAATTTGAGAGCTTCCTCATCTTTTGAAAGAAGGCTTCTTACATGACTGAAAGCGATATTGGATGACTCGCTCATCACCTCTCCGATCTGACCGGTAGCCACGAGAATATTTCCCTTTCCGCCCGGCACAAGAATGGATTCTATGATTAGCGTAGCTCCGCCAAGCGAAGTCCATGCAAGCCCGTTAACAAGACCCGGTTTGTCAATCTTTAGAGTATCGTCATCATGAAATATTTCCGGTCCGAGATACTTTCTGATTTCTTCTTCTGAAAGTTCTCCCTTTTTTATTTCTCCGCCCTTTGCCTTTATCGAAGCAATTTTTCTGCAGATTGTCTCAATTCTCCGTTCAAAATTTCTGACACCGGCTTCACGCGCCCATTTCTGAATAATAAGCTTGAGTCCTGCGTTTGAAATCTTAAGATCAGTTTTTTCAAGTCCATGCAGTTTAATCTGCTTCGGTATAAGATAGCGCTTTGCTATTTCTTCTTTTTCTTCTGAGATATAACCAGAAAGCCTGATTATCTCCATTCTGTCCTGAAGCACACGCGGAATAGTATCAAGTGTGTTTGCTGTAGTTATAAAAAACAGATCCGACAGATCAAAAGGAACATCAAGATAATGATCGCGGAATGCATTATTCTGTTCCGGATCAAGAACTTCCAGAAGAGCCGATGCAGGATCTCCCTGATAGCTTGAACCGAGCTTGTCGATTTCATCGAGCATGAAAACAGGGTTACGCGATTTGCATATTTTTATTCCCTGCATAATTTTTCCCGGCATTGCTCCGATATAGGTGCGGCGGTGTCCCTTTATCTCGGCTTCATCGCGCATACCGCCCAGAGACATCCTGAAAAATTTTCTATTCAGAGATGCGGCTATCGATTTTCCCAGAGAAGTTTTTCCGACACCCGGAGGGCCAACGAGACACAGAATCGTTCCGCGCGCATCCGGCTTGAGCTTACGGACAGCAAGAAACTCCAAAATTCTTTCTTTCACATCTTCAAGACCGTAATGATCGCGGTTAAGAATTTTTTCCGAACGAACAAGATCATTCATATCTTCTGTTTTCGTATTCCATGGAAGAGAAAGAAGTGTATCAACATAAGTCCGCGTGATATTATACTCGGCGCTGTTCGCATCCATCGAAGAAAGCTTTTCAATTTCCTCTTTCAGTTTATCCAGAACTTCTTCATTTAAGGTGAGAGCCGCGACCTTGGCTTTAAGCTCATTGATTTCCTTAGTGCGCTCATCCTCTTCCATACCAAGCTCCTGCTTGATAACCTTGAGCTGTTCACGGAGAAAATATTCTCTCTGTTGTTTATCTATTTTTTCATTTATCTGCTGCTGAATCTTTTTCTGAAGGGAAACAACTTCAAGCTCTTTCTGCAGCATCACAAGTACCAGCTCAAGTCTCTTGAGAACATTAATAGTTTCAAGCACCTGCTGATACTCGTTGCGTTCAAGATTAAGAATTGAGGTTACGAAATCGGCAATCTTCCCGGGCTCATCGACATTGACCATCGTGAGCTTCATTTCTTCCGTAAAGAGAGGATTATTTTCTGAAAGCATTTTCAACTGCGACAGAACAGAACGCGTTAGAGCCTTAACTTCATTCGATTTTGCTCTCGGCATTTCATCTTCGAGATATTCGACTTCGGCAACCAGATACGGTTTTGTATTGATGATACCCGTAATTTTAAAACGCTTGATGCTGTTTATTAGAACATTTACTCCGCCGTCAGGAAGATTGATTTTTTTCAATATGCGCGCAACGCTTCCCATTTCGTAAATGCTTCCGGGTTTAATATCATCGACATTATCATCCTTAAGCATTACGAGTCCAACTGTACGTGTCGCAAGCAGAGCTTTATCGACAGCTTCCGCGAATTTTCCTTTAGAAATAATCAAAGGAGTGATTATTCCGGGGAAAATCGGCCTGTATCTTATTGGAATAATATAAAGCTGTTTAGGAAGAACCGAGTCTATCGAAACCAAATCATTTTCAACGATCTCATGATCCACAGGTATTCCGTTTTCAGTCATAGTGTTAACCGCCTGTTATATTATGGCAACGCCGCCTTGCAGATAAATCCGCAAAACAGAAGTTCATATCACCGCAATATACTGTCAAACTTTTTTAAAAGACGCGCGAAAGATCTCCGCGCCCTTTATTATTCTACAACAAAAAATAATATCCGTCAATCCTCGTTTTAGCTTTTCCGCCGAATAATATCCTGTTATTCTTAAAAATTATACGAACCAGACTCGGATTTGCTTTGTCTGCGCCCTGTTCTATTGTAAACGGACTGCCGTCCCATGCGTCTTTCTTCTTCAAAAAATACGCCAGAGCCGAATTTGCCGAACCCGTAGCAGGATCTTCAAGATAACCGAATCCTGGAGCAAATACACGGGTATGCAGCATATTCGACGGATAATTTACATCATCTGTAAAAATATTAACAATTTCAATATTATGCGAAAGGCAGTACTTTCTGATTGTATCATAGTCAGGCGAACAGCTTACAACATCTTCAATGGTGTTCAGAGAAACCAGAAGAATATCCTGACCGACATTTACAGCTTTTAATTGATATTTATCAGAAATCGCTGAAGAATCAATATTCAATGCGGCTGCAACTTCTTTCGTGTTGAAATTATATTCATAAAAAACTGCTTCAGGCGCGGTAACGTACACGGAATCTTCAGTATTAATTCTATTCTCGATTTCAAGAATACCCTTCATTGTTCTTATTGTAATAACCGGTCTTTTATCCTCTGATGATTTCAGCAAATCATAAAGTGCACCGACAGTTCCATGTCCGCAGAATGGAACTTCTTTTTCGCAGGAAAAATAACGCAGATGATAATCGGCTTTTCCCGAATCATCATTAAAAATAAACACAGCTTCAGAAACAAAATCTTTCAATTCGTATCCGATTTTCTGCATTTCATCAGAAGTCAATATTTCATCAGGATAAAAAACTGCAGCAGGATTTCCGTATGATTTATCTCCTGCAAAAACATCCATCTTTTTAAATTTACATCTTTTCATCGAAATCCTCCATAAAAAATCTGTCAGATCCGGCATGCTCTTCCGGACATGCAATTATAATCCGGCTCAAACATTTACTGTTTCTCAATGAATGAATCATTTTCTCTTTCACTGTAATAATATCTCCTTTTACGAGATTAATGATTCTATCTGTATTACTCGAAGTGTCATCAATTCTGCTGAGCTTTATACTACAGCTTCCTTCAATCACAAAATATGTTTCATCACCTTTCAAATGATAATGCGCCTTAAGAACTGCTTCACTTGCAAGCTCTGCCGCAAACAGAGAAACCGATTCACTACACGATATTCGTATAAGCTTAACTCCCGTGAACTTATCTTCAGATGCATCTTCAAGAATGTCATAAATATTTTTGGTATCATTTTCCATCAGCAATTTCCTTAATAACAGGATATAAAATACTTCCCGTCATCAAGAGAGCGGCGGAAAGCCTGAATATAAATGATTTCTTTCCGGAAAAAAACAGATGTGATAATTTCTTTCCTGAAAAACACCACAAAGAATGAAACAAAACCTGAAACAAAATAAAAACTGCAATAAAATATATTTTCCCGCCGAGAGATGCAGTAAGAAAACAAAAATTAACCGCAGCAAAGGCCGACATTGTCCAGCTTTTAACGCTTAGCGGATGAAGCAGAAGTCCGTGGGCAAAAGCCGATTTCGAATGATTCGAATCAGAAGCAGCTTCGGAAAATACGAGCTTAAAAGCAAGATAAACAACATAAATTATTCCGGCAATTCTCATCACCAGTCCAAGTTGTGAGCTCAAAACAATACCAGCACCTGAAAGCACCATAATATTTACGACTGCAAAACCCATAGCCGTACCCGCAAGAAACGGAATTGACTTCAGATAACCCGACTTCTGACCGAGAATCATCATCGAAATATTCCCCGGCCCTGGAGTACATGTCATTATAACCGCGAAAAAGACAAATGAAATCATTTCCCACCTCCTAATCCAGTCCATTAGATCTTGACACTGTATGCATACAATTGCAAAAGTGTATGCATGACGGATTTCTCTATTACACTTTCAAGCGGCAAACCGGTATTTATTCAGATCGCCGATAAAATCGAAACAGACATTTTTACCGGAAAATTATCCGACGGAGACATGCTGCCTTCAGTAAGAGATCTTGCAGCAAAAATTAAAATCAACACGAGCACGGTATACAGAGCGTATAAAGAAGCCGAAAAGCGCGGACTCATTTCCGGAAGCACCGGAAGCGGAACATATATATCATCAACATCACCACAGGGAATTTCAATCGCTTCTCCTGAGCCGAGTTCACCGGGAATGATTGAAATGGGAATCGTGAGCCCCCTCGTTCATCTTGATCCTGATATAAACGAAATTCTTCAGATTATTTCACGCAGAAAAACTGCACGGCTTTTTTCGGGATACAATCAGCCGGAAGGACTCATGCGTCACCGTTCAACAGCAAAGGAATGGCTCAAGCGTTACGGGATAATGCAGAGTGAAGAGAACATTATTATATGCGCCGGTTCTCAGCACGCGCTTACATGTTCGCTTCTTTCAAATTTCCGGGAAGGAGACCGTATCGCAGCGGATGAAATGACTTATCCCGGAATGAAAACGCTTGCTGCGATGATGAGAATCAAACTTGTTCCAGTGCAGTCGGATTCATACGGCATGATTCCGGAGGATCTGGCTTCGGTATGCCGGCGTGACAAGATCAAAGGGCTTTACATTATGCCTTCAATGCAGAACCCGACACTTTGCGCCATGAATGAAAAACGACGTGATGAAATTGCACAAACCGCATCATGTTATTCTCTCACTGTCATCGAAGACGATGCTTACATTCACACCGCAGAAACTAAAGGTAAAGCAGTCTTCAGCAGAATTCCCGAGCGGACAATATATATTTCAGGAATATCCAAGGCCTTCGGTGCCGGACTCAGAATATCTTTTGTATGCGCTCCGCCCGCAATAAGGCAAAACATTACGTCAGCTGTTTTAAATTCATTGTGGATGGCTCCGCCGCTGAATGCTGAAATAATTACATCATGGATCAAAAACGGTCAAGCGGAAAAAACAATCGACGCCAAGCGTATTGAAGCGGCAAAAAGAAACGCCATCGCCCGGAAAATCCTGACGAATTATGAATTTCTATCAGCTCCTTCAGGATATTTTATTTACCTGAAACTTCCTGAAAAAATAACAGGAACTGAATTCGAAAATATTATAAGGAAAGAAGGAATAAGTCTTTTTTCCTCAGACAGGTTTTCAATAGAAAGCAGAAAGCATTCTCATGGTGTAAGAATTTCTCTTACCGGAACGGAAAATATTAAAGAAATGGAAAAGGGTCTTCTATTAATAAAAAAAAGACTCTCTGAAATTTAAAATTTTTAGAATTCTACTTACTGCGCTTATCGTATGATTTCAAAACTGAATCAAGCACTCCCGGAAACATTGAATCAAGTTCATCTTTTCTGACCGAATGAATATATTCTGTTCCTTTAATCGTCGTCATTATCAGACCAGATTCACGAAGCACTTTAAAATGATGCGACATCGTTGATTTAGCAAGCGAGAATCCGCAGAAAAAAGAGCAATTACACTCTCCGCGACCGATAAGCTCTTTCACTATAGATAGACGTACGGGATCGGAAAGTGCGGATAGAACAGAGCAAAGCTCAAGGTCTTCTTTTCTCGGATGAGGGATTTTTTTCAAAGCATTCTCCTTTCGGTTAAAATAGAAAGAAACAGTTTATGAGTCAAGCAATGTTCGAAATTCATAAAACTTTTCAACTTCTGCTTGACAAATTTATAGTTCGAAATTCATAGAACTATAAAACATTGGAGGATACATGAAACTGATAGCAATAAACGGAAGCCCCCGCAAAAACAAGAACACGGGAATCTTAATCAAGCATGCTCTTGACGGAGCATCAGCTGCCGGAGCAGAAACCGAACTGATACATCTGTATGATCTTAATTTCAAGGGATGTGTAAGCTGTTCAGCATGCAAAACATTAGATTCAAAAAGCTACGGAAAATGCGCGTATAAAGACGAACTCACGCCTGTTCTTGATAAAATAAAAGAAGCCGATTCACTTATCATTGCATCACCTATTTACTTCAGTTCTGCAAGCGGAGAAACCATATCATTTCTCGAAAGACTCATTTATCCTGAAGTCGCATACACAAAACCCTTCTCTGCAGTAAACGGTTTCAAAAAAAAATGCGGTCTGATATTCACCATGAATCTAAGTTCACATGAAGTCCTTAAAGCTAGCGGAGCAGAAATGAATATAGCTTCGATTAAAGGCCGCACCGATTTAGTCTGGGGAGACACCGAATATCTTTTAAGTATGAATACTTATCAATTTGATGATTACTCAAAAGTTCTCTACGAATACACAAGTGTCGAGGAGAAGGAGGAATCACGCCTAAAACAGTTTCCCGAAGACTGCAAAAAAGCATTCGAACTCGGCAAAAGACTATGCCAAACAAATGGAAAAAATAAATGAATATGATTAATATTGATAAATCAAAATGCAGCAAAGACGGATTATGCGCCAAAGCCTGTCCGATGAAACTGATAATCATTGACCAAGAAACAAATTATCCGAAAGCTGATGACAGCAATTCTCAAATCTGCGTAAAATGCGGTCACTGTATTTCAGTATGCCCGCATGATGCGATTGCCATAGAAGGTCTTGATGCCGTATCATTCACTCAATTAAATAAAAATGTAAATCCTTCAATCGAAGAAATCGGCTACACGCTGAAATCACGCAGATCGATTAGAAATTACAAAAACAAACCGGTTGAAAAAGAAAAGATAGAATCACTTCTCGAAATCGCACGTTTCGCACCCACCGGAGGAAACGCTCAGCGTTTAAAATGGATAGCTATAACTTCACAGGTTATTATAAGAAGCCTGGCCGATGAAACTATTAACTTCATGAAAACACTTGTTGAAAACAATCACCCAATGGCGAAAGCCTATAATCTAAGTAAACTCATTGAAGAAGAGACTAAAACACATGACCGGATATTCCGCGGCGCACCTGCACTTATACTGTCATATGCTCCGAAACAATATCCTATTACAACGGTAGATTCCGCAATAGCTCTGACATTTATTGATACCGCAGCGCCTTCACTCGGTCTCGGTTGCTGCTGGGTGGGTTTTCTTATGGTTGCTGCAAATCAATGGAAGCCGATAGCAGAAATATTAAAAATCAGCGATGAAGATTCTCTTTGCGGCGGACTTATGCTTGGTTACCCTGCTGAAAAATATTATAAAATTCCGCCGAGAAAAGAAGCTCATATTACATGGCTCGCATAAGTAACAAGGCTGAATTTTACAATTAAAAGGATTTGATGATGAAAAAAGTTACGGCAATTCTCGGAAGCCCCAGAAGAGAAAGCAACACTGAAATTCTATTGAATGAAGCGCTTAGAGGCGCAAAAGACAAAGGGTTTTCAGCAAACACTTTCTATCTCAATGAAATTAGAATCAAGGGATGCCAGGCGTGTTATTTCTGCAAAGAAAACAATACAACCGAGTGCGCCGTAACTGACGATATGGATAATATTTATTCATCATTACACGAAAGCAGCGCACTCATCATCGCTGCACCTGTTTACTTTGGCGGAGTAACTGCACAGACTAAACTATTTACAGACAGGATGTTTCCATTCATTGATTTAAACGTCCGCACGCTTTTTGATAAACGCAAGAAAGCTTCTTTTATATTTACACAAAATCAGCCTCATCCGTTTCTTTTTCGTAAATCGATGGATTCTTTCGCAGAAATGTTCAGCTATATCGGATTTGATACGATTGATATTCTTTCTGCATGCGGACTTGATAAAGGTTATAAACCTATGGTAAACGAGAATAAAGAAATTATGAACAAAGCCTATGAACTCGGTTTGAATATCTGCAATGACTAAAAAGGAATAAGCCAAATGAAAATACTTAAAACAATGTCAAGAATCTTCATCGAAGATAAACTCGATGAAACTATAAGTTTTTACGAAGGACTCTATGGAGAAAGCTGTTCTTTAAAATTTGAATATCCCGAACTCGAATTAAAGCTTGCCTCAATCGGCAATATCCTTATAATCTGCGGCAGCAGAGAAAAACTGAAACCCTTCACTGAAACTAAGACCGCATTCAGAGTAGACTCGATTAAAGAGTATGAAAAATATCTAACACAGTGCGGATGCGAAATTCTAAGCGCCATAAAGAAAGTACCTACCGGATTCAATATGATTGTCCGTCATAATGACGGAGCCATATTTGAATATGTAGAATTCGTCAAATAATAAATCATTCTCAGGGGCAATAGCCCCTGAATTCAAAATGCGTTTAAAAAATATTTTTTGACATTTCAGGATTTCATGCAATAATCCGATTACCATACGGTAAATAATGGATATTAAAACAATATTTCTCTGTCTGATTCTAACAAACGTTTCAATGAGCTTCATTCTGCTCGCATACTGGAAGAATCAGAAAACATATTCGGGATTTGCGCTCTGGACAATCGGCGCGTCGGTTATTTCATCGGCTTATGCTTCTTTCGCACTGAGAGGAGTGATTCCGGATTTCATTTCAATATTTGTCGCGAGCGGACTTTCATTATTTTCAGCTGTCGCACGTACAGACGCACTCGGAAAATTTACAGGCGAAAGCAAACAGAAATTCCTCTACATATTAGGCGCACTTGGAACAATTTTTCTTTTCGTTTTCACGTATTTCCATAATGACATCATCATCAGACTCATAGTCTTCAGTGTTTTTGTTGTAATAATTTTATCTTTTCAGATGAAAATGATTCTGAAACACTCAAAATCAAACCGGACATTATCCGCGATTTTTTTTGCTCTAAACTTTATTTTCATTATGACAACTATCGTCAGGGCGATATATATTTCCTTTTCCGCAAAACCGCAGGAGGTTTTTTCAGCCAACACGGTAAACATCATTTTCTTTTTCAGTCTTATAATCTATGATTCAATGGGTTCTGTTATTTTCGTGCTGATGAACAGCAACCGGCTCACCGAAGAACTGACTGCTGCCCAGAAACTGCTTGAGATGCTTGCATCAACCGATCATTTAACCGGTCTTTTTAACAGAAGAAAGTTTTTCGAAAAAGCTAATGAAGAGATGGAAAGATTCAGAAGAAGCAAAACTCTTCTTAGCGCTGCATATATAGATATTGATAATTTCAAATCATTGAACGATAAGTTCGGTCACGCAGCAGGAGACGAGGTTCTTCGCAAAGTCACCGATATAATAAAAAAAGGCGTACGCGGAATTGATACTGCCGGAAGGATCGGAGGCGAAGAATTCTGCATTCTTTTTCCGGCTACATCCGTAAAAGATTCAGTCATGGTTATGGAAAGATTAAGAAGAGACGTGGCTGATATAGAAATTATTTTTGCCGGAAAAACAATAAAAACCACAATAAGTGCAGGAGTAACAGAAGCTGGCGAACATGACAAAACATCTGACAATCTCATAATGCGGGCAGACAAACTGCTTCTTAAGGCCAAACAGCTTGGCAAAAATCAAATTACTTCTGATTGATTTTTTGGATAAATGTTTCGAGAGCTTTGACATAATCATCAAAAGCATCCCGCCTGATGCTGTGTCCGGCACTGATATTAACAATTTGAGCTCCTGAATTTAGATCAGAAATTTCCCTACTTACATCGGAGGTTATATATGCTCCGCGGGAATTATCGCCCGTCAAAACTGCAATAGGCATATTTATTCTGCCTAAAATATTTCTCCAGCCGGCATAAACATTTTCATCATAAAGCCAAGAAAGCACTTCAGGATCAACATGAATTTTTGCTTCAGCCCATTCACTATATTCTTCATCAGTCCATCCGGGATGTTCAATCCGTCCTTCTGCAATCACATCTTCGACGCTCATCTTTGTCCGTCTAAAGGTTGTTTCCTTCCATGAAGCAATATATTCAAGACCTTCTTTCTCAGGAAAGAAACCGAGCCACGGCGGATCTTCAAGAAAAATTCCGCCGAAAGAGCAGTCTGATGAAGCTGTCAGATTTGCAAGATTAACCGCCCCCATTGAATGACCTATTACAAGAGGTTTCTCCGGTTTAAACTCCGACAAAACGGCAAGTGCATCAAGTACATGTGATTTTATAGAATAATCCGACGCGCGGTCGGACAAACCATGTCCGCGTGCATCATAAATAATAATTTCGTGGTCTGAAAATTTTTCAATGACTCTTGAAAAACAAAAAGCATTATCAGTGATACCGTGCATAAAAACAAGCGGCATTTTACTGCCGCTTTTATAATATGCTTTAATTGTTTTTTCCGACTTAACATCTATTGCCTTAAAACCTTCAATCATACATTCCTCTGATATTATTCGCCTCTCATCATTGCCTTTACATCGCTTTCAGCATCAGTTGTTCCCTTGATACCAAAGTTCTCAACAAGAACTTTCAAAACACCTGGAGAAACAAATGCCGGCAATGTCGGACCGAGACGCATTCCCTTAAAACCAAGATGAAGCAGAGCAAGAAGAACCGCAACAGCTTTTTGCTCATACCATGCGATATCAAAAGAAAGCGGAAGCTTGTTCACATCATCAAGACCGAATACTTCTCTCAGTTTCAATGCAATAACAGCAAGCGTATAAGAGTCATTACACTGACCTGCATCTATAACACGAGGAATTCCGTTTATGTTATCCGTAACAGTTTTGATATATCTGTACTTCGCACATCCGGCAGTTAGAATAACTGCATCTTTCGGAAGAGCCTCTGCAGTCTGAGTAAAATATTCTCTTTCTTTATGACGTCCGTCACAACCAGCCATAACGACAAATCGTTTAATCGAACCGTTTTTAACATTCTCTATAACTTTATCAGAAACGGCAAGCAGCTGTTCTATACCGAAGCCGCCCGTAATCTTTCCTTTTTCAAGCTCAACAGGAGGAGCGCATTTTTTCGCACGATTGATTACTTCAGAAAAATCTTTCTGTCCGCCTGAAGTTCTGTCCGAAACATGTTTGATTCCCGGATAACCGGCCATTCCTGTAGTAAAAATTCTGTCTTTGTATGCGTCTTTAACAGGTATGATACAGTTAGTAGTCATCAATATCGCGCCGTTAAAAGAATCGAAATCCTTATCCTGATGCCACCACGAAGAACCGTAGTTTCCTGCAAAATGAGAATATTTTTTGAACGCAGGATAATAGTGCGCAGGAAGCATTTCGCTGTGAGTATAAATATCCACACCGCTTCCTTCAGTCTGCTTGAGAAGTTCCTCAAGATCAAGAAGATCATGACCTGAAACAAGAATGCCGGGATTTGATCTTACTCCGAGATCGACTTCCGTGAGTTCTTTGTTCCCGTATGTTTTGCTGTTTGCTTCATGAAGAAGAGCCATTGTAGTAACGGCGCATTCACCCGCTCGGAGAACATACTCAGTCATTTTATCAGCCGGAAGCTGTTTCAAAGTCGAAGCAAGACCTTCTATTATAAATGAATATATTTCATCTTTTTCGTATCCGAGCACTTCAGCATGATGAGAATAAGCAGAAATTCCCTTAATCCCGAGAATCAACAACTGCTTGAGAGAACGGATATCTTCGTTTGAATCCGCAAGAACACCTATGGATTCAGCTCTTACAGCATATTCACTTTCAGGCATGTTCCAATCTATAAGATCAGCAAAGCTGTCCGGGCATGTTGCCGAAAGGTTTTTCTTAAGCGAAATTCCTTCTTTGATGAGTTCACTGATTCTTGAATTATCAAAATTTGCGTTTGTAATAGTAGCAAAAAGAGATTTGGTTATAAATCTTCCGGCTGTTAACTTTTCTTTTGCCGAACATTTTTCAGCAGCAAATGCGATTCTACGCGAAAGATATATTAAAAGATCCTGAAGTCTGGCGGTGTCATCCATTTTCCCACAGACTCCCCTAACCGTACAGCCCGAATTGCGCGCTGTTTCCTGACACTGAAAACAAAACATACTCATATAATCCTCCTGTTTTTAAAAAACGCTCCACAGCGGCGGAACATTCAATGAATCGAGCGTAGAGGAAAATTATATAAGTGTAATTGATTTAAGTCAAACGCGGAACTTTATTTTTTTGTTTTTCCACACTGTTTTCATTTTATCTGAAGTGCGCGAAGCAAATCCGATGAATTTAAGCAGGCCCAGATTTAAAAGAAAGGCGGCAACGCAACCGGTTGCGCCTCCGGCTATTGAACCGGGAAGCATATAATATAAAAGCTGCAGCAGACTTTCAGGAGTATTGCCTATCACGATTGAAGATACCAGCAAATATGATAATCCTCCGAAAATAAAGCCCGTCATGGTGCATGTGACGAACAGAAAGATCTTTGCTCCCTTTAAACCATTATTTGATATGGCGCCGGAAACAACACCGGCAAAGGATCCGGTAAGTATAATTAAAAATACAATGATTACGAAGAATAGAACGACGGCAATTACAGATATAATCATAAGAAGGAATAGAATTAACCACATACCAAGCATACAAACACCTCGGACTATTAAACTAAGGGGAGAATAGAAATCAAGATATTTTGGTACTTTCTTTTTTTCGACAAAAAGAAAGTACCGATATCCGAGCGCTGATCCATCCGTGGGCGCTCGGACTTACGTACTTCCGTGTACGCCCGGAAAAGTCGCTGGGGATATCCCCAGTCCCCTTAAATTCTTTTTCTCACATTCTAATTTATTCGAAGTGCTTTGCGCACTTTCATGATTTTTGAAAACATTCATCATACAATATCATTACGCGTTTATTCGCTGCGCTCAGTATACGCGTAAATTTTTCTAATTTATAAAGCTCATTTTAAATCAATAATCCAGCTCTCGACATTTAACACTTCTCGCGCTTACGCACGAAATTAGTCCGGGATGATTTAATTATTGAATATATTATTCCTATAAATATACATCCTATTTGAACTATGAATCTTGCAATTATAAATAGAATAAACCAGCCGAAATATGATGAATCCGGATTAGTTCTAAAGGTACTCATTCCATCCCTGACAAAAGATAGAATTATTGATAAAGCAAAAGTAATAAAGCTTACAAAATAATATTTGCGCTTCTTGAAAGAAATAACAGCATAAACCACAGGGGATAATATATAAATTAACGATGGTATTCCGAAAAACGATAGAATATCTAAAAAAAGTGTCCAGTATGAAATAAACACTGACTCAATTAGCAGCAATACTATAATTGTTGCAACGAACCGCAATCGCCTTCTCATCAATTAATATCACCTGAAAAAACAAATAATCTGTTGTTCATTTTTTCAAATTAATTATCTTTTTCTTCTAATTTCATATCGGGATACATTTTTTTCGCACATGCCGGACACAGTCCATGACTAAAAACAGCATCCGAATGTTCATTGATATATTGTTCAATTTGATACCAATATCCGTCATCATCCCGTATTTTTTTACATGAAGCACATATAGGGATTAGACCGCTTAGTATTTTTATATTCCGGGATGCCTCTTCAAGCCTTTTCAGGTTCTCTTCCAAATTTGTTTTTGATGCTACTAATTCCTGATTTTTTTGATTCAATGCATCTTTTATTTTATTTTCCCGCTTTAGGACAAAAAAAGAAACGACAAAAGCCAGTATTGTACTGAAGACGATTGTGATTATATGAGAACTCCAAATGCTGATGTCCGGAATTAGAAACTGTTTAAAATATTCATACAGAGTCATACCCGAAAATGTCAGCAACACGATTATAAACAGGGTCAAATAAAATGACTTTTTTCTTTTCATAAGATATATAAACGTCTCCCGATTCTACAAACACGGCTTTTATCACTAATTCCAAAACTCATCAATTCAAAAATCTCAGGTTTAATATAGTCAAGAAAAGAATGCTTTACATTTTTTTATTATCGTACTACGTATATAATAACGGAATTTGCCCGACTGATCGCAACTATTGATAACTTGTCAAAATCTAATTCTTCTGCATTTTTCAAGCAACTTGATTATCAAAAACCTAATAAGGGGAAATATTGACTTTTTCATAATATCAGATTAAAATGGAATACAAATGAAAAAAACACTCAAATCAATTTCACTATATTCATTATTGATTACTCTTATCATTCATTCTTTCCTATTTCTATTGGCAATAATTTGGTCAGATAATTCTTATAACATCTCAGCAATACAGACATACCACGGCATTTTATTTTTCTGCAACTTTTTCATGAATTTTGTATTTGATTATGATAATATCGCAATCGGAATAACAATTGCGATAATTTTCGATTACTGCTTAAGCATATTGATACTGACATCTTTGACAAAGCTGTCAGGTAAAACACCAAAATGGTACACAGCTCTTGCTGCATTCTTTTTTCTTGCAATTATAAAATTTGCATTAATGTCAGCTCTGTTATCCCGATCAACATCATCCTTATGACTGCAAAATCCGATCAAGGCTTGTTTTTTTCTTTGCTGTACTTTCTTTTTCCAAAAAAGAAAGTACTAAATTCAAATGAATTAATTTGCCTTTCATTCTGCAATGCGCTATAATCAATCATAATGCATCGTCTGTTTTCTGCGGTTCTTCTATGGTGCATAATCCAGGAGGATTTATGAAAAAATTATTTTTTGCACTCGGTATAATCACATTTTTATCTATAATCTCATGCGGAGGAGGTTCCTCCGGTTCAGCCGGATCCGAGATTCTACCTCAGAATGACGAAACAGCATCACAGACCATAGGCGATACGCCTGTTGCTGCAACGGGAAATTCTGTAACAATTCCGGCTGTAGACGAGAATACTTATACTTCCGCAGTTTCTGAAAATGAAATAACCTCGGATTCAACCACATCCGATAAGCCGGATTCCTCCAATGAATCAGCTGCTGCAGACGAAAACAAAACAAACAATGCAAAGCAGGACACAACAGTTCCGGGAAATGACGATTCAGGAACAGGTCCCGACAACAAAACAACCGACAATAGTTCTCCGGACAACAATGAAACCGGCGCAGACAAAACAGAAACCACAGTGTCTGAAAACAAGAATACTGAATCTTCCGCAAATACAGAATCCGTGATAGCTTCTGACGATCAAATCTCCGCCGATGACGATGAAGAAGCAGCGGATACTGCATCCACAGCAGAGGAGAATGCATTTAATTTTGCCACCGGTATTGAACTTCCTGTACACATTGAATTTAAGGATAAGGCAACAGGAAAAGCGATTAAAGGCGTGGAAATTTCTGTATACGATCCGGAAAATGAAAAAATTCTAGCGAATGCATTCTCTGACAGCAAGGGAATTTCAGAATTCATTATTGCCGGACAGTATACTGGCTCCCGGATAGAGATCGTTCTTAAAAAAGACAACTATACTCCCGTCAGAGGATATTATATTGAAAGCAATGATATAGCATCAATTTCCGAACTTGTACGCACAATTGAACTTAATCCAATTACTTCAGAAACAGGAAAAGGAAAAGACAGCGGATCTATAATCGCGGATAAAGACGGAGACGGAATCGCTGATGACAATGACGAGTTTCCAGCCGATAAATCAATTGCAAAAGTTCAGAAACATTCATACATACTCGCTTTCGAAGACCGTTATCCCGGCATCGGCGATGCGGATTTCAACGATGCGGTCATCAAGTATGACATAAATGAATTCATTTCATCCGAAAATACAGTACCGAAAATCGTAATCCGCTCTCAGGTTCTTGCCGCAGGAACAAACAAGAGCGCTATATTCGCAGTTAATATTGCCGGAAAAAGCTATACACTGATAGAAAATCTTAAAGCCGATATAGCCAACGGTTGGAATACGCGTTCAAACGACAAATATCTTCCAGGAAAAGTCAACGAAATGGTAATCAACTTCGACAAGCCTGTTGACAGAAAAGCAATCGGCGCAATTCCATATGATCCGTATCTGATTGCAAACGGAGCACACCATGCAAAAAAAGGAAAGATCCGTTCAGCAAACGAGATACATCTCAGTTTTGTAAAAACACCGTATAAGAAAACCCGTTTTGCGAAAAACGGACTCACTTATGCACTTCTCCTTCCTTCTGACTGGGTATGGCCGGCAGAGAAAGTGGGCGGAATTTTCAGAGCTTATCCGGATTTTGTAAAATGGTATAAGTCAGGCGGAAAATCAAATACCGACTGGTATAGAAGTTATGTTTCGGACCGGATATTCGAACAAGCCGTATCCACATCATCAATTGCAGGTTATATTATGGAGAACAAACTAATGAGTACATCAATTCTAATCCTCCTGATTATAATATTTGCAGGAATGATCGGTCTCGTAAGGCATTACAGACTGAAGCGCAACTAGAAGATGATTTCAGCAGCTCTGCACAAAAGCACCCCGAAAAGGTGCTTTTGTTTTATCTATAATAAACAATAATAATCACTCATCCAAAAATGTGTTGAGTTTTCATCACGTTACGGAATATTTATTCATATAATATGAATATAGATAATACACTAAAAATCATTCTCTCAGCAATTCCTCCGGCGGTATTCCTATATCTTTACTGCAAAAGAATCGGCGAAAAAAAACATTTTCCGGTATACGCAGAATCATTTCTTCACGGTGTATTCGTATCATTAATAATACTTCTTTTCAACAGCTTCACTCACGAAATAACCGTTTCGGCGCCTCTATTCATCCGCAGTTTCGTGCTTGCCGCATCCGTTGAGAAAGTTACAGCACTTATTTCCATATATATACTCGTCCGAGGCTGTCGGAATCTGTCGGTTAAGCAGGGCATCTGCATCGGAATTATATTCGGTGCAGCATTCGGTTTCGTCGAGAACATTCAATATTCGATCGCATACAGTGCCGATATACTTTTCCAGCGCATGTTTTTTTCCGTACCCATGCACATCATCACATGCGGTATGATCGGTTATTTTCTTTCATTATGGCGCATATATGTAAAAGATTCGAACAGAATAAAAATGCTCTCAGCTGCTGTTATTAGCCCCGTATTACTTCACGGCTTGTTCGACTTCGTGCTCTTCAGCGGACTTCACGAAGAAATTATTATTCCTCTGATTATCATCACTATGATAATCATTCTCGAAGGGATGATTTCAATGGCACTGACAATTCCGTCAGTCAAGGTTCTAGCGGACAAAAAACTTGGATACGAGGAATGGTCAGTAATACGCCGGCATCAAAGACATGAGAAATGGATACTCCGCACGATGGGGAAATCTGATAATGAATATACGGGATTGATAAGATTTCAAAGCGGAATATCGGACGTCATCATTGCTGCTGTAATGATCGCAGCAGCAATCGTATTTATGATTAAAGCGGACAGAATTACAGCTCTCACTTCGTTACGGCTTGACACAAGCGTCATTGCAATGATCTTCGTTTCGTTTCCACTTATAATAGCGGCATCGCTCCTTTTAAAGGGAATCATCAATCCGAAATACTTCACCGACGGCATGCTCCGCATACCCATAATCGCAAATGCTGTTATATATCCGTACAGTGAAGATGAGGAAACTTTTATAACCTATGACATTACCCATGATCTGGTATTTCTCAAAACTTACGAGTTTCCAGATACCGATACATTCGACATGATGTTTGAAGCCGCTCATACTCTTTCCCCGATAATCACTGTAAAAAAGCGATGGGAGAACCGTTCAAATCCGTCATGCCCGTTCGGCGTACTTGTAACACCTGTATCAGGCACTGAATCCGCCCGGATGAAATTGTTCATTCGGCGCTATCTGCGTATTAAATATATCAACGGCATTCTATACGGACTCGGTGTTCCCGGCCGCGAAAAGATAAAGAAACACTTCATACGCACAGACTCCGTGATGAAGCAGAGAATTTGTTTCGAAAAAGGATCCTGCATTTATCAGCAAAATGATAAGGCAAAGTATTTCTACTGCATTCAAAGCGGAAAAGTCAAAATCAGTTTTGACTCTGATGAACGCAGTATCAGCTACATATTAAAACGAGGAGAATACTTCGGAGAATCGGATGTCATAGGCGAAAGAATTCGCAGACATACTGCAATCGCCGAGAGCGACTGTGAACTCCTCGCCGCGGATTTATCCGAAATAAAAACACTCGTCGAAAATGATCCTCACTTTTCATACCTTGTAATCCTTTCGCTTTCTCGAATAATTAAACTATTCGAGAACAAAAAACAATAAGCAATCACACGAGTCCGTCTGGACGGTTCTTTTCTATCTATTTTATCAAAACAGATTTCAAACGAAAATTAGTTTGACTTTTTTTATAAAAAAAGTAACTCTCTTGATGTTTGGTTTACTAATCAAATAACCATAAAGGTTAATTTCAGGAGGAAAAATGAAAAAAATATCATTTTCAGCACTAGCTTTGGTTTTCACTCTAAGCGTTTTCGCTGCATGTGGTCCAAGACAGGGCGGTCAGGTTAAAGGTGATTCTTACGTAAGCGAAGGATGGGTTAACGACAACACTTTCCGTGTAATCGCTACAGGAACTCCTAAAGCTACTCTTACAAACAAAATTCAGAGAAGAGGAACTGCGAAAGAAACTGCTATAATTATGGCAGAAAAAAGAGTTATCGAAAAATTCGTAGGTGCCCGTGTTGAAGGTGCTGCCGGTGCTGCAGATTATGCTTCTACAGGCGTTGCAGTTTCTAAAGAATTCAAAGGTCTTGTTAAAGGCGGAACTATAGTAAAAGAAACTTATGATGATGATGACAACTGTGAAATCATCTATCAGGTAGAAAAGAAAGGACTAAAGAAAGAAGTTATGGGCGGAGCTACTGCCGTAGATTAATTTCTGATTAGCATAAAAAAGGCTGTCTTCGGGCAGCCTTTTTTATTTTCATTTTACAGAATCCCTTTTTAGGG
>Ga0208694_1002383_pt1 | contig 20075 bp, 24 predicted proteins | sample AD_UKC078_MetaG_FD_184442 | JGI IMG/M metagenome (GOLD analysis project Ga0208694, IMG submission 184442) | Active sludge microbial communities of municipal wastewater-treating anaerobic digesters from USA - AD_UKC078_MetaG (SPAdes) (version 2) | ecosystem: Engineered > Bioreactor > Anaerobic >...
TTTTGTTTTTTCTAATATTGCTCTAATTATAGTCTTGTCTTTATTTCCGTTATAGTAATTTGCCTTTACAGGTTCTGGTCTCATCACTATAGTTAGTTTGTCCTCAGAAAGGCCTAATTGAGAGATAAAAGAATCATCATATTTAAAATCAGAAACATTGGCCATTTCACAAAAACCATTAAAACGAATAACTTGCGTCGGGTCAACACCATACTTCGTTATTTCTTCTAAAGAAATTGCATCAGGAGCTATGACTTTAGTAGATAAGGGTAACATGAGCTTATTTTGAGCCACTGCAGTTTCATTATCAAGTACACAGATTGAGGGTATTCCCAAACCATAAGAAACTCTCGCACCTTCAACAGAATGCTTGTATAAGGCAAGATCAATCTCCTGGTTACTAATAATTTCAGAAAGCTCAAGAATTCTCTTTGAACTTTCAACTAACTTTGATTTTTTACAGAATCCACCGTGTTTTCCAACAACAGTATGGTCTATCTTATGCATATTCAAAAGAGGTGAAAGACCATCAAAGTCTCTAGAAGTAACAAAAACTTCATGCCCACTTGATTCAAGTGTCTTTATGGCCCCTTTAAAGAAGTTCACATGGGGCGTATTTGATATGTCAATCCATACCCTCATCTTTATCATATGTCGATACATAGGTATATATTTTAAAGTTTCGGCTTTAATTGTTTCACGGGGCAAAAAAATAAGTTATATTATAACTTTAAATCTTAAATAAAGTCGATATATAACTTATAACAATTCCTAGAAGAATTAAATTATTTTTTTATTAAATAAAGAACTATATTAACCTCCATGAGCCGTAGCTAAGATTTTTAATGTTTCTCCTTCTTTTATTGTTTCATCAATTGAGGTAAGCATTCTATCATCCGCCATTACAAGCATATATTCATTTATTTTCCCATTTTGGATTGCTACGTTAATAAAATCAGAATAATATTTAGAAGTAATAAATTCGACAACTTCTTTAAAGGTCATTTCTTTGCAAGGTATTTCTATTTCATTTTTACCTATCATATCCTTATACTCTGCATATATCTTTACTTTGATCATTTTAATCTAGAAATAATCAATATTCTCAGTTTTTAAATGTTTTCAAATTATAAAAAGATCAACCTTTCAAAAACTATTTAAATACAGAACTAATTATATAAAATGGTGATTTAATGGCATTTTGCCCAAGTTGTGGTTCACAGAATCCAGATGGAAGCAAATTCTGTACCGGATGCGGTGCAAAGTTTGGTTCTAGTGATGCTAATCCTGGTTTCTCCAGTGTTGGAGGCCAAGGATACGATTTTGAAATAAAAGATAAACCAGTATTTAGTATCTTGAATATAAACTTAAAGAGCGGACAGTCAATAGTAGCAGAAGCTGGAGCAATGGTAACGATGTCCTCCAACGTCAGCTTGAAAACTGAAATGAAAGGTGGAATCGGAGGCGCTCTCAAAAGAGGTGTTCTTGGTGGAGAATCTCTATTTATGAATACTTATACCAGTAATGGTCCCGGAACTATTAGTTTTGCACCAGGTTACCCAGGGGATATAACCCATCTAAAAATGAAAGGTGAAACATGGTTCTTACAGAGGGGGGCATATATGTGCTCTTCACCAGAGATTACTATAGACACTAAATTCCAAGGACTCAAAGGATTAGTTTCAGGGGAGGGATTGTTCTTCCTAAAAACTGATGGAGTCGGAGATCTGTTTATAACTAATTATGGTTCCTTAATTGAAAAAGAGCTAAAAGGAGAGTCTTTCAAAGTTGATACCGGACATCTTGTAGCTTTTTCCAGTGGAATTACATATAATGTAGAAAGAGCTGGAGGTAGTTGGAAATCCACCATCTTAAGTGGAGAAGGACTTATTGCAAATGTTTCCGGTAATGGGAAAGTTTTGATGCAAACAAGATGTGCACAGTCACTTGCCCAATGGCTTGCGCCATTTATGCCATCAAGCGGTGGTGGGGGTATTGGAGGAATTAAAATAGGATAATAAAATAAATATTTTTATTCTTCTTTTTCTTCCAAATCAATTTTTATACTCTTTTTTATTGCAAATCCACCCTCGGCTTCGCATGCTTTTAGAATACCACATGGAACTGGACATACTGCATGTAAGATATCTGCCTTTTGGTAGACTGGGTTAATTGGCATTTTTTTGAATACTACATCCTTGTCTAAGCTTTCAATATCTTCCGCATATTTTTCAAGCAATTTACAATTAGTTTTGAGTTCTACTTTAAATCCTAGTCCTTTTCTTTTTACTTTGACTTTTGTTATAAAACCACATGCCCCACTGTCTATTGTACATTCAATCATGCTATCACTTCAATATACAATCCATATTATGATCATCAACTATAACATATTTATAACCTTGCTCAGTTAGGAATATTTGCCTGTTAGAGGAGTATTCTTGATCCCTTGTATCTTTTGTTACAATTGAATAAAATTTAGCCGAAGATCCATCTTTTTTAGGTCTCAATATCCTTCCTAATCTTTGAGCTTCTTCTTGCCTTGAACCAAAAGTACCTGAAACTTGAATTGCCACATTTGCATCAGGGAGATCAATTGCAAAGTTTGCGACCTTTGATACCACAAGAATATTAATTTTACCTTTTCTAAAATCAGAGTAAATTCTTTCTCTTTCCTTATTTGGGATTTTACCTGTTATTAAGGGTGCTTTTAGAGATTCAGCAATTTTTTCTAGTTGCTCTAAATACATTCCAATGATTAATATTCGATCATTTTTATGGAAGTCTATAATTCTCTTAACAATTTCATATTTGAACGGGTTTTCTGCAGCTATCCTATATTTGTTTCTATCGTCTGAGGTAGCATAAGTAATTCTAGATTTTTCAGGCATGTGTACTCTTATTTCATAGCATATTGCTTCTGCAATCCACCCTTGTTTTTCTAGATTCTTCCATTGCATATCAAACTTCTTAGGACCAATAAGACTGAAAACATCTTTCTCTCTTCCATCTTCTCTAACTAAAGTAGCTGTTAGACCAAGTCTCCTTTTTGACTGGATATGGGCAGTAACTTGAAATACAGGAGCAGGAAGTAAATGGACTTCATCATATATTATTAGGCCCCAATTTTTTTTATCAAATATATCAAAGTGTGTAAATTCATCGTCCTTCTTTCCTCTGTAAGTCAAAATTTGATAAGTCGTTACCGTGATATCCCTTATTTCTTTTACTTCACCAGAATATTCTCCAATCTTTTCCCTGGGTAAATCAGTTTTATCTAGAATCTCTTCAATCCATTGTCTAACAGCAATTACGTTAGGACAAGTAATTAGGGTATTAGTCTTAACTTTTGTCAAAACACCTATACCTATAACAGTTTTACCCGCACCACATGGCAAGACGATAGTACCGCTTCCACCTTCTACTCCTCCGCCTCGATAGAACACATTTACTGCATCTTCTTGATATTTCCTCAAATGGAAGCTATTTCCACTTCGGGTAGTGTTAAGAATATTAATCTCTAAAGGATCTCCTTCTTCATATCCCGCCAAATCAAGAGCAGGCCAACCAATTTTAATCAAATCTTGTTTTAAGAATCCTCTACTCTTTGGATTTACTTTAAGAGTATTATTATCAATAATTTCAAGGACATGTGCTTTTACATGCTCATTGTTCTGAATTTCTTTGATAAGAATTTCATCATCAGAAAAAAGGACTAGATCTTCTTTCACTTTTTTTAATGAAAGTCGTCCGAAACGAGACATTATATCTTTTATATCCGTAATAACATTTGACGGAATATCATATCTCGAATATTTCAAAATTATATTAATTACTTCTTCACTCGTAAGCCCTGCAGCTGCGGCATTCCAAAGGGATAAATCGGACAGCCTGTAGGTATGTATATGCTCTGGACTCTTCTCTAATTCAGAAAATCTAGAAATGTCATCTCTTGCATCTTCGTATAGAGGGTTTGCTACCTCTAAGAACATTGACCTATCTCCTTGTACAATTAATGGTTTTGGGGCGTCCATCTAAAAATCACCTTAAATATCATATTATCTTATCAAGTTTTTATAAGCCTTTCTAAATAAAATTTAATATTATTATTCCTATTTTGTTGTGAGGTAAACCAATATAGCCAAAGCCACTGTGGTGAACAAATCAGGTACAATCAGAAATGGACCTAATCCACTAGACCTAAATCCACAAATTGCTTGAAATAATGGACTAGAGGTTAAGATATCTAAAAGAAATGCTAAAGAGAAGATGGACAGGCCTAATGAAAAGGGGGATTTTGTTTTTCTGTATATATTTGCATAAAGTACAAAAACAACTAGTATCAAGAATATATTAATTAAAGAAAGTGCATATTTTACTTGGAGGACATAGCTTTTTTCCCATATGCTACAAGTTGTTGTTTCACAAATGCCATTTTGAGCTAGGATTTTAGGTAAAAATCCAATTCCAAGTAATCCAAAATATTTATTTGTCTTTAAAATCATTATTATCTAACCCCATATCTTTACAGATTTCATTAAACGCCTCTAAATTTTTATCAAGTAATTCTGATGCAAAATAGGTCTTCCCATATTTATCTCCTATTGAGGACAAAAGACCATTTTTCTCTAATATGCTTAAATGATGTTGGACTGTTTTATACTCGATACCTGTGGCAATAGATATTCTATTAGCATTAGAAGGGCTAGAAACAATATATTTCAGTATCAAAGCCCTATTTATACCCCCTCTTGAACCTGCGATGAGCCACAGTAGTATTTTTTTGTCCTTATCCATGTGAATTCAGGTGATTTGATTGTCTTTGTTTTATATGTTTTTCTTTTCAATAAAAGTATTTTCCGGAATCTATACCTATTTATTCCCAAATCTTAAATAAAAAAATAATAAATTATTGTACTAAAGGAACAGTAGAGCTTCCATCTAAGAAGATTAAAACTTTGGCATCTTTGCCTTTTTCAGATAAAGCCTTATTTATTGAATCTTGAAGAGAGTTATGGGGCACTATGAAAATTTGTTCTAAAATTTTATCTTCAAGGTCAGTTATAGCCCATATCTGCCCACATGTTACAAGTTCAGCTATTTTTGCAGCTTTATGATACCCCAATATATAATTCTTTTCAGTAGCTTTAATTACTTCTTCAGGAGTATCGTTATCTTTTAATAAATCATAGAATGTCTTATCCCCAATGCCGTCTCTGCAACTTGAAACAAGGATTAGAATTCCCCCATCTTTTAATGCTAGTTTAGTATTCTCTATTGCCTTTTGAGATTGATATAAGCTAACATCCATTGGATATGGTGCAACAGATATAATAATGTCTGCTTTTCCTGGAACTGGAACACAAAATAATTCGTCAACTGCTTTTGCTGATTTATACAATATCTCTAATATGTCTCCGGCCTGAGCATCAAATATATTTCCTTCGCCATCAGCCACAACATTTATTGCAAAAACATTTGGTTTCAATTTCATTATTTCTCTTACTGCGTCTTCCATATCATCGTGAACAGGATTTCCTTTTAGAGATAATGTTTTTGAATTTGGGTGAAGTGCATGTTTATGATTTGCTGTTATCGTTTTAATTGATGATACGCCTGGCAAAAATGATTTTCTAGTACCCGTATACCCTGCAAAATAATGAGGTTCAGAAGAGCCTATCGTAACTATGGCATCGCTTTCTAGTACTTTTTTATTAATATATAATTCAGTTCCTCTTGAAGTCTTTCCAATGTATTCAAGAACTTGATCATTTCTGGAGTCATGGATAGATATCTTCGGTTTAAATTCTGGGTAATATGGTCCAAAGATATTATTAAATTCTTCTTCTGTTGGAACTCTATGCGAACCCGTGGCTATCATGAATTCTATTTTATTCATGTAAGGTTTCATTATTGGATATATTGTATCTAAGATTTTTTTAGTTGGTGTAGGTCTTTGGCCATCGTTAATCAAGAATAGTATTTTATTATGTTTTCTGAGAAAATTACTTAAAGACATAGCCTTAGTTGGATTTTCAACAGCTTTCTTTAATACATTCTCTTTTGCAGAACCCTTTACTTCTTTTGGTTCTACAATACCAAGTATATTCTTATCTGGTATTTCTACCATTAATTTATCTTTCTTGTAAGGTAAATATATTCTCATTTACTCACACCTTTAGAAGTATCCTATTCCTTCCATTGTGAGAGATACAAATCTATAGTCTTTATCCATGTCTTTCAAGAGGGAAAGTAGGGCCATGTGTTCTTTCCCTGACCCTGAAATCAAGCTAACATAAATTTCGTCGCCTATTTCCTTTGGAAGTCTATCCCTAATGGCATTTTTAATATTTTCAATAGGCATGGAAGGATTTACTACTATCCAATCTACTTCTTTACTGGGATTAAATTTTTCTCTTCCAAAATCATTTGTTACAATGATTATCTTATCCCATTCTTCAGAAATTAGTCTACCTACATGTCCCCAAGTTCCCTTCCCTGTAGATATCAAGGCGACGAGAGTCTTCACTAAATCCATCTCCTGATAACCTCAGAAAGCCTCTTCACACCTAGGTCTATTTCTGAGTCTGTAGGGAATGAAAAATTTAATCTCATTGTATTTCTACCTAGATTGTCTTCTTTATAAAAAGCGCTTCCAATTACATAAGCAACATTTGAATTAATTGCATCTGTAAACATTTCTTTTGTATCTATATATTCAGGTAACTCTATCCAATTGAACATACCCCCCTCTGGTCTTGTCCATTTGCATTCTTTTGGCATATATTCGTCCAATGCGGATAGCATAACATCTCTTTTATTTTTATAAAAACTGAGTATTTTTACTAGATGGTTGTCTAAGTAGTTTTTGGTGTAAATGGCTGCTATTCTCTGACCAAATGTATTTGTGTGTAAATCTACTGCTTGTTTTGCAATTACCATCTTTTTAATAAGTTCTCCACTACCAGCTGCCCATGCAATCCTGAATCCTGGTGCGAGTATTTTTGAGAATGTCCCTAAGTATATGACTCGACCTTCGGTATCATATGATTTTATTGCTTTAAGATGCTCCCCTTCGTATCTAAGTTCTCCATAAGGATTATCTTCAATTACGACGAGATCGTAATCATTAGCGATTTTAATTATTTCTTTTCTTCTCTTTTCACTAGTAGTAATACCTGTAGGATTATGAAAATTTGGAACTAAGTATAATATTTTTGCCTTTTTCCCATTTTCGTGTAATGTCTCAAGTGTTTCGATTAATAGATCTGTCCTTATCCCTTGATCATCAGATGGAACATCGACAAAATCACATAGGTAAGATCTAAATGCACTTAACGCACCAAGATAACTTGGAGCTTCAACTATAACTATGTCTCCTGGATTAATTAAAATCTTTGAAACTAAGTCAAGACCTTGTTGTGAACCATTAGTAATTAGAATGTCTTCAGGGGTACAAGTTATACTATATTTACACATCATCTTGGCTATATATTGTCTTAATTCTGGATCCCCTTCAGTAAGTCCATATTGTAGGCCATTGTTATTTGAACTTAAAACATCATTTACGATCTTTTTTATTTCTTCCAAAGGAAAAGTTTGAGGATTTGGAAGACCTCCTGCAAGAGATATTATACCTGGTTTTTGAGTAAGCTTAAGAATCTCTCTAATTTCTGACGCTTTAACCCTCTTTGCAGTCTCTGAAAATATTGAATCATCCATATAAATCAACAGAAAGAAAGGCCTTTTATAATTTAAAAAACTTTCTTTTAGTTGGTTCTTTAAATGTTCCTTCAGCTGGTTCTTATTCGTTTTCGAGACCTTCTTCTTTTCGAAAATCAGTTATTCAAATCGGGGCTTTTCTATGGATTTTTTAGAATTGATTAAAATTAACTAGGAGGTAAAAAATATGGGTGAAGAAAAGAATATAAACAATGAAGATAGAGAGGATTTAGATAATATGGTTGGCTCAAAAAGATATCCACGCCCGATACAAAGGAATTATCAACCCAAAAAAGTGAGATTAACATATACCCCTAAATCAAGAGGGAGCGAAGCATCTTCGTTTGTCGGTATTTTCTTAGCAGTTTTGCTTCTATTAATAGGTGGATTTATGACTGCAGGACTTTTTAATCCAACTCTATTTGGATTTGAGTTTATACCTTGGATTGGGATAGTAATTCTAGCGATTGGTATATTCATGTTGATATTTGGGCATTAACAGGGGCTTTATGGATAAAGATTTAATTAAACTTGACTTAAAAGAAGAAGAAGTAGAGAAATGGTCACTTTGTGAGCAAAGAGATAAATTATCTACAAGTAAAGCATTAGAATTACTACACCAAGACGAAATGGAACAAAGAAATCATTGGTTTACTTTTTTAATAACCGTCCCAATCCCTTTGTTGGGTATAATATTATATGTTTTAAATGAAAAATACTATAAAGATAGTTTTGTTCCTTTATGGACAATCTTGTTTTTACTAATCTTAGTAGCAGGTTTAATTGCGTACGTGTATTATTATAAAATATTCAAGAAAGAAAATAATCTCAAAATACTAAGAATGGTGATGGACAAAGTAGAATATAATGAAATATGGGGCAACGAAGAAAATGATGATGCTACTTTTAGGTATTAATTAATACCAAAAGACTTATATACTAGAACATACATCAATAATACTGGTGTATGCAGATGGTATTAACCACAAATAGTAGAATGATTAGGGGCTATGCAATCATAGCCAAGGGGGACGAACCAATCTTGGTAAGTTCCGATGAGTTTAAAATCCACTCGCAAAGTGGAAAAGGGTATTATTTGGTAAGGCACGGCTACAAAGTCTGGACATGCAACTGTCCCGACCACTTCTACAGGGGCGTAGAGTGCAAACATATCAACGCCGTTAAGTTCTGGATGAAGTTGAAAGGTATATTAGAAAACAAGGCAAAAGAAAAGCAGGTATTCAAACCACACGAAGATGAAGAAACAAAGTGTCCGTTTTGCTCTTCTGCTGAATTGATAAGGAAGGGGACAAGGAAAAACAAGCACGGCATTAAGCAGTTATTCAAGTGCAAATCGTGCAACAAGAAGTTCTCAATCGATGATGGCTTCAAGTATATGGCTAATGATCCGAGAGTAATAACACTCTCTCTTGATTTGTATTTCAAAGGCATATCACAGAACGGGATAGTCGACCACTTGAAGCAGTTTTACCAAGTCGAGGTAAGCCAACCGACAGTTCACAGGTGGATAAGAAAGTACCTATCCTTGATTTCTGACTACACAAGGACACTTACTCCCGATGTGTCGGGCATGTGGGCGATAGATGAGATGGCCTTGAAGTGCAACGGCGAGTGGAACTGGCTTTGGAATCTTATGGACACAGACACCAGATTTCTTATTTCGTCCATGATTTCGGAAGGCAAGACTAGAGATGTCGACACCGCAAGACTGCCAATGAAAGAGGCAAAGCAGGTAACGGGCATTACGCCGGGCATATTGGTTTCTGACGGTCTGAACGCATACCAAGAGGCAGTAAGAAAAGAGTTCCAAATGCACAGGAAAGGCGACGACAGGAACACGACGCACATCAGGGAAATAGCAATCACGAACAAGGAACGTAACAACAACAAGATAGAGCGACTTCACGGCTCGATGAGGCAGAGAAACAAGGTGCAGAGAGGGCTAAAGAATATCGAACCGTCAAAGGACTTTGTTGAAGGATTCAAGGCATACTACAACTTCATACGACCACATAGTGCATTGAACGGCAAGACACCTGCACAGGTGGCAGGCATTGAACTAGGATTAGAAGGCAACAAGTGGGAAGGTCTTATCAAGCAGAGTGTTAAGGTGAAAAGATGAGCAAGGTAACTTCAAAGGTATCTTACACTACTAAGGGATATAATTCCCTTAAAACCACCATCCCGACAGCGATAACGCAGATGATGGAAATACTACACGGCGATACGCTGGTATGGGATGTAGAGTTTGTGAACGGTGAGAAGAAAATCACCGTCAAGAAACTTTAATTTTATTTTCTTTTTTAATTAGGCTATTTTGAACGAATAATTTTAGGAGGGGTAGATATGAAGCGAATCATATTTTTGGAGGATATATTAAAGGCATATGAAATATATAAAAAATTAAATCGAACAGAAAAAGCGTATTTTATTTTAATGCTTATTGTCAACGCTTTCTGTGTTTTTGTTTTGTGGTGGGCCATCTGGAGTTCGTAAAAATTCAAGTAGTTTAGTATGAACTAATGTGATAATAAAAAACAAGATTGAAGAAATCACTACAAATAACCATGCTAAAATAGAAATAGTCGAGTAGGCAATAATATTTGTTGTAAGATTACTGGAATTGTATATTAACACAAATGTAGAAAATAAAAAAGATATATAGATAGACACACCAGAGATAAGCAACATTATAAAAGAGCGTTTTGTCATTTTTGTTTTATTGTCACTTCCGTACTTAAATGCTATAAATACCATAAAAAATCCGATTAGAGTTGCATTTGCTTGAATCAGTGCGGTATGCAACCAATATATTTTTTCTTTTAAATCCGTAGTGTTCTCAAGTACTTTAGGAATATCTGGGAGAAAACATACCAACAAAAAAATAGAGACTAGAATGAAGATAATGAAAATTATCCAAAGAAGAAAATCAATATCCTCATGGGATTCAATCATGATTAAGTTTTTACTAACTACTTTATATTTTAACCCCATATTCCTTGCGAAAGTTTCAAATTATTTCAATTAATCTTATTAAGAAGCAAAATAATCTATAATCAAGCCCACTGAAAGTGGTTAAGATTCTGCATACACCAAACAGTTTCTTACCGCCAGTAAAGGGCTACTTTTCTTTCTGTTTTTGAGTTAGGTCTCGATTTGAATAAGTCAATGAAAAATTATGGCAAAACTAGCAAAAGTCCCGAAAACGAATAAGAACCCTTCAGCTAAACCTTTAAGTAATCCAAGAATTATGGGGCCATATAGAATACCCATTGCACCAAATACGTAAGCGCCTCCTAAAAATCCAACTAAGACTATGAATGGATGTAACTGAGCTTTATTACCGCCTAGTTTTGGAAAAATATAGAAATTATAAAGGAAGAATAAAGTTATTACCCCATATGTTAATACTGCTAAACCCTGGAATATGTTATCTGTTAAGAGGTAATAGAATCCTATAGGTAAGAATATTGTCCATGGACCTATTACAGGTAGAAGAGCAGCTATCCCCGTTAGCATCCCAAGTAGAAACGAGTAAGGGACACCTATAACCAGGTACCCTGCAGTGGCAAGCAATGCAACAATCATAGCACTCATAACATTTGCATAAATAAGTCCATTAACTACTTTTTTTGTAGGGCCAATGATTTCAATCATCTCATTTTTGTATTGATCAGGGATTATTCTTGCTAAGTATTCTTCAATTTTTTCTTTTTCATTCAAAAAATAGTACAATGATAAGAATAGAACTGCAATATTCATTAAGAATAAAGGGAGTTCACTCATAGTGTTTGAAAAGAAATCTGAGATATTGAGTATCCCTGGAAAAATCTCAGATATTAATCCATAAAATGGACTGTTATGTACATCCACTCCAATTAAATCAAAAATTGTAGTTGGTGATTCTTTCTTTAAAGTTTCAGTAACAAAAGTTAGCTGTTCTATGGCCTTAAAGAATCCATATAGCAAAACTAGGAGAAACGGGGCAGATATAAATAAAGTGGTAAGAGCTGCTGAAATGCCGCTCCTCTTAATTCTATTGAATATATAATCATAAACTGGAGAAAAGGCGTAAGAGAATATTAAACCTCCAATTATACCCGGAATTATAGGATAAATGAGGTATACGCCCATTAATAATATCAAAGCCGTAATGAATATTTTAATGTAAGTTATCCTATCCATAAAATTTATTACAATTTGTCCTTTTTAAACATTGGTAGAAATTTAAATTAACTATAGATAAATAATCAGAATTAGGAAGAATCTTTCTTTGCCTTTTTATCCTTGATCATTTTAAGTCTATAGGTATTTTCTCTTTCAAGTTCTTCTAATCTAAATACAATAAATTTTTTCTGTGATTCTAATTTAGGGATTATTTTTGATTCTAAGGCATTTACCCTTCTCTTTGTTACTTCTATTTCATTCAAGACTTTTTTTAAAGTTGATTCTGCTTCGACTGCTTTGGCGACATACTCCAGTACTTTTTCATATTCTCCTACTGTTTCATCAATTTTTGAAGAAGTTGATAAAATACTATACCCTCTCTCTTTGATGCCAGTTTTAATCGATAAATCTGATATTTTTGGTACTGAAACGCCCATAATATTTTTACTTGATAAATAGAACTCTGGAGTTCCTTTTTTAATCAAAGCACACGATTCAACAGATACCTCTCCTTCGAAAGCTAGAGTCATCCCTAAGTATTTGTTTGCCACTTCAAAACTTTTTTCAAGAGTCTCTTGAGCCTCTTTAGCATTATCAACCATATCAAAAAGGTTCATCACTAAACCGTCTCTTTTCTTTTTTAATATGGTATAACCTGTTTTGGAAAGTTTAATTTTCCTTTGAAGTTTTATTAGTTCAGATCTCGTCGGTTTTATTTGGGGCATTCTTAAATCGCCTCATGTACTTTTCTATTAGTTCATCGCTTACTCTAAGCAGTTTTTCTTCAGGAAGCTTAGATAGTATTTCCCATGCTAAATCTAGAGAATCTTCTATTTTTCTATTTTCATTTGTTTTTTGAGCTACATATTTTTTTTCAAATGCATCGGCAAACTCTAAGAAGAGTTTATCAGATTCGGAAAGTGACTCTTTTCCAACTATAGATACAAGTCCTCTAAGATCTTTTCCTTCCGCATATGCTGCATAAAGTTGATCAGATACAGATTTATGGTCTTCACGTGTTCTTCCTTTCCCTATTCCTTTACTCATTAGTCTAGATAGAGAAGGTAAAACGTCGATTGGGGGGTATATACCTTTTCTTTGAAGATCTCTGGATACTATGATCTGTCCTTCAGTGATATAACCAGATAAATCAGGGATTGGATGAGTAATATCATCACCAGGCATTGTAAGTATTGGGACTTGGGTTACTGAACCATTTTTGTCTTGAATTCTTCCAGCTCTTTCATAAATAGATGCAAGATCAGTATACATGTAACCTGGATATCCCCTTCTCCCAGGGACTTCTTCCCTAGCAGATCCTATCTCTCTTAAAGCTTCACAATAATTTGTCATATCTGTCATAATTACCAGAAGATGCATGTCATAAGTAAATGCCAAAAATTCTGCAGTTGTTAATGCTATTCTTGGAACAATAAGCCTTTCAATTGATGGATCTGAAGCAAGATTAAGAAATACTATTCCTCTTTCTAATGCACCTGTTTTCTCAAAATCATTAATGAAATATTTAGCTTCTTCTTCGGTAATACCCATCGCAACAAATATTACGGCAAAACTTTCTTTACAATCTAATACTGTAGCTTGTCTTGCAATTTGAAGTGCAAGTTGATTGTGAGGCAATCCTGAGCCGGAGAATATTGGAAGTTTTTGTCCTCTAATCAATGAGTTCATCCCATCAATTGCAGAGATTCCTGTCTGAATAAACTCGTGTGGTGGAGCCCTTTTGTAAGGATTAATCGGAAGACCATTTATATCTAGCCTAGCTTCTGGAATAACTTTAGGCCCTCCGTCCAATGGATCTCCTGAACCCGAGAATATTCTACCCAACATATTATGGGAAACTGGGACTCTAAGAACATCACCAGAAAATTTAACATATGTGTTCTTATCGATATTTCTTGTTCCTTCAAATACTTGAACAACTACTTTATCCCAAGAGGTATCTAATACCTGCCCTCTTTTAACTTCTCCACTAGGCAAAGTAATTGTAACGTGCTCGCCATATCCAATGCTCTCTGTTTTTTCTAGAAATATTAAAGGCCCTGTTACTGAAGTAATTGTTTTGTATTCTTTCAAATTATCAGGCCTCCCCTAAAAGCTGCTTGAATTCCTTTGACATGTTTTCATTAATTGAAGTAATCTTGCTCTCGAAATCTTTTCTATATCTAACTTTAGAGATATCAACCCTTGATTCAAGTTTGAGTATCTTTTCTAATTCATAGCCCTTTTCAATTGCATTGTTTCCAAGTCGAGAAAATCTGATGATTGCATTTAAAAGAGCAAACTGTCTTTTTAACGAATGAAATTCATCGACTTCATGATAAGAATCTTGTTGTAAAAAAGTCTCTCTTAACATTCTAGAGATTTCTAACAAAAACTGCTGATCGGGAGGTAATGCGTCTGCACCAACAAGTTGAACTATCTCTTGTAACTCTGCTTCTTTTTGGAGTATTTCCATAGTTTCCGATCTGACTCGATCCCAATCGACAGATATATTCGCTTCAAACCATTCTTTTAGCGTATCATAATAAAGTGAATAAGATTCAAGCCAGTTTATAGCTGGAAAATGTCTTTTTTGAGAAAGGTTAGAATCGAGTGCCCAGAATGTTTTAGTAATTCTAAGGGTATTCTGAACTACTGGTTCTGAGAAATCACCGCCGGGTGGCGAAACTGCCCCTATTACGGTTACAGATCCAACTTTTCCACCAAGAGTTATTACTCTACCTGCCCGTTCATAAAAGCTTGAAAGTCTTGAAGAAAGATAAGCGGGATACCCCTCTTCACCGGGCATTTCTTCTAATCTTGAAGAAATCTCTCTCATAGCTTCCGCCCATCTAGAGGTAGAATCTGCCATTAATGCTACATCATACCCCATATCCCTATAATATTCTGCTATAGTTATACCAGTATAAATCGAAGCTTCTCTTGCTGCTACTGGCATATTAGAAGTATTAGCTATCAAGACGGTTCTGTTCATTAAAGGTCCACCAGTTACAGGATCAACTAATTGAGGGAATTCAGTCAGCACATCTATCATTTCATTTCCTCTTTCTCCACAACCTATGTAAACAACAACTTTAGTATCACTCCATTTAGCAAGTTGTTGCTGAGTAACGGTTTTACCGCTTCCAAATGGCCCAGGTATTGCAGCAGTTCCACCTTTCGCTAGAGGAAATAAAACATCGATAATACGCTTGCCCGTAACTAAGGGAACTGTAGGCATCATTTTCTCTTTAAAAGGTCTTGGAACTTTTACTGGCCACCTCTGATACATTTTTATTGTAGCTCCATTATGAAGTTTGCACAATACTTCTTCTACAGTATAATTTCCTTTTTCAGAAATTTCTACTATTTCTCCAGATATATTTGGTGGAGACATAACAAGGTGTTTTGTATACTCGTTTTCATTTACATAACCAATTACATCGCCAGGAGATAATTTATCTCCTTTTTTCTTTGAAGGGAAGAATTCCCATTTCTTCTCTCTATTGATCCCAGGAGCTTCAGCACCGCGCTTAATGAATTCACCCATTATATTGGAAAGCTCAGGAAGTGGTCTTTGAACACCATCATAAATTGAACCTAATAATCCCGGGCCTAATTCAACTGACAATGGCATTCCGGTAGTAATTGCTTCATCACCTGGTTTTAATAAGGAAGTATCTTCATAAACTTGAATAATAGTTTTTTCATTTTCAATTTCTATTACTTCGCCAAATAATCCTTCCTGCCCCACCTTAACTAGCTCATTCATTTTCGCATCAAGATTTAATACTGTAACAACTGGCCCAGACACCCGATAAATAATACCTTTATTTTCCAAGTTAATTACCCCAAAGATCCACTCCAATCACATGCCTTATTTTGTCCCTTAATATGTCACTTAATTTTTCACCTAATACAATAACAGTAGGAACGACTGACGTATCTACTCTCAATTTAGTTTTTGTTGAAAGTTTTTTGTAATATTCAGGTTGAATAATAATAATTCCAATTTCTTTATCTCGAAACATTTCAATTAGTTTATCTTCAAAATCTTGATCATTAATTATTTTTCTAGTTTTATTTATTCCAAGTAGTTTAAATCCTAAAATGAACTGGTCGTCACCTATCACTCCAAATTCCATCAGATCACCAAGCTCTGTTCAATTATTTTGCTTTCAAGATTAGATGCCTTGCCCCGAGATATTTTTCTAATATTTTCAACTTCTATCTTTTTAGAAATAATATAGTGGAGGACAGGAATAATAGTAAGATGCCCACCCTTAAATTGTTTTTTTGCACATCCCATTAGAAATTTTTCTAGTTCTTCTTCTACATTAAAAAGTGTTATTTCTGATAAATAAGGTTCTATAATCTGACCATAAGGAGTTTTTTTAATTTCATTTAAGAATTCCGTATTTGAATGTCTTAATAATTTTCCTAATTTTTCTAAATCAAAATAAAGCCCGCCATCAATTACATTTTTTTGTTCTTCTTCTATTGTGAATCCATATCTTCTCATTCTCATAACATTTCTTAGATTGGTAATATCTATTTCCATTTTGATAAAATTAACAAAAACAGATTTTTTATTTTTATGAAATTTTTCAAGTATATTTTTATAGTAATTTATATATAGTTCTGATTCAATATCTGCTATTTCTTTTGATTCATCTAAGAAACTAAATTCTTTAAGTTTTTTTAATTTTTGAATTACTTCTTCATACGTTGATAGGTTACCCAAGGACAAAATATAATTAAATGACAACTCTCCTATAGGGATAAGGGTCTTTTCTATTTCTTTTGGGGAGACTTCTGCAAATTTACCTCTTAGTATAGATATAATATTATGAATGTCCCATCTTTTTAAAACTGCAAAGGCGAAAGTAGCAGCCTTTTTTCCGCCCATTTCCAAAATTTTATTGTAAGTATTCGCTAGATTTTGATTTAAAACACGTTCTATTAAATCAATGCCCCTATATTCTCTTGATAAAGAATCTATTTCTTCCTTGTATTCATATTCTCCAATGTATCTTGCTATTTGAGAAACTTCCATATTCAAGAGTTTCATATAAGTATCTTTCTTGAACACTTTGCTCTCCATGGCTCTAACTCTAGTATTGAGATAACTATAATTAGTCTCTTCCAGAATATAATTAGAGAATGTTACATTGGAATCCATATTCCGTCTCACCCAATAAGATATCCCTTATCTCCCTTAGATTGTTATTAAAAATAGATTCAAGTATTGAATCAAAAGTAAATTCTTCTCTTATTTTTCCAGAGTCGTCTTCTGTTAAAATTCCGCCCATACAGATAACATTGCCCTTATATTTATCTTTAACAATTTTTTTTACGTATTTCTCATCTATTTCATTTGAATAGATATTTGAAAGTGTTGCTACAGATATTAATTTATTTAATATTATCTCCCTTTTCTCTGGCTCCAACTTCTCTAATCTATTTTTAGCTTCGATTAATACTACTTCAAGAATGTCTTGTTCCATTCTAAGTCTTTTTCTTTTTATTTCAAGGTTAGTTCTAGAAGTTTCTGTTTTGGCGAGTAAGGATATTTTAATTGCGACAGCTTCTTTTTTTTTCTCTTTCAATTTATCAATTGATTCATTAATTTCGCTTAGTTCTGTATTCCTTTTTTCATCTAATTCAATAGTATATTGTTTAGCAATTTTCTTAGCATCCTCTATGATTGCCTTTGATACTGTACCAACACTCATTTAATTCCTCCACCTATAGAACTTGTGGCAATACAACGAAAAGTAGAACTAACGCTACTGTAAGTCCAAAGATAACTATAGTTTCAGGTATTACTGTTAATACTAATCCTTTACCGAAAAGTTCTTCCTTTTCAACCATTGCCCCTACAGCTGCCGACCCAATATGTTTTTCAGCCCATGCTGCTGCAAATCCTGTAACTGCAACTGAAATAGCGGCGCTCAAAACTACAACTATTACTGCTAATTCTGCCATTATATCACCTCTTCAATATTTTGTACCGAATGGTTTAAACTTTATACCTCCACCTTCATAGAATTTTGTAAAAAATTCAACATAATGTAATCTCAATGCATGTAAGAAGCTTGCTAGTATCCCAAGCATAATATTACCTACATGCCCAACTATAAGGATTATGTACCCCAATGGAATAAAAACTCCGCCTTTTGGGATAACTATATCCATTACAATGCTATTTATAACTATAGCAATTCCAACTGAAGAAAGTCCTATTGCCATAAGTCTAACATAAGAAAGAATATTACTCATTATGCCAAATATTTCAATTAGGCCTATAAATCCCTCTCCAAGTAACAATAATATTATAGATATTACGAGAAGCCCTCCACCAAGATAAATCAATGCCTGTGAAAAGAAACTACTTATAACAATGACTATGAAAGAAATTATTAGAATAATCCAACTTCCTTTTTCTAATATAGCTTCTTTTATACCATGAGCTTTTTTTATATTAATAAATCCAAGTATAAGCCCTAACAAAATATGTAACACTCCTATGCTTATCGATAAAATTAGGACTGGCATAAAATCAACTATTCTATCTATGATAGGCATGTGTATCCCGAATATTTCTTCTATTTCTAAAAGGTGAAATATATCAAATCCAAAAAATTCGCCATCGATTAAACCAAATGCTATTGTGTATAAACTTGAATATTCTAGGATTCCAAGGAGCATTTTCCATCCTTCAGTTTTAAATTTCTTTTTCAATAATAAAGAACTCAAGAAGATAATTAATCCATATCCAATGTCCCCTAACATGATACCATAAAATAGTGGAAATGTAATAAATATGGCAAATGTTGGATCTATTTCTCTACTTTTAGGATATTCAAATAAATCTAGTAGTAATTCAAATGGTTTTACTGGAGAAGGGTGTTTAAACTCAACAGGAATTGATTCTTGATCACTATATCTAACTTTCTCTAAATGAACACGATCACCAAATTTATTCTTTATAGTTTTTTGAAGTGGATTAAATTTATTTTCAGAAATCCATCCTTCAACTAAAAAAGTATTTGTTGATGTAGTAAATCTTAATGGAGCTTCCATTTTATCTATTTCTGAAGATAAGAAATCCTCATATTGAAGAAAGTGAGAAGATTTTTCTTTTATTAATAATTCAAGTTTATCATTATAGATCTTTTTTTGATTTTCAAGATCTGATTTAGAAGTTATAATATTATTGAAGGATTTAAGAAAACTTTTATCAAGACCTATATCTTCAATATCAGATAAAGTTTTCAGTTTGCCTATTTCAATTATAACAGAGTTAAGTTTTGATATCTTTTCATTCAATGATTTAATTTCTTTTTCTGTCTTTAGAACGTCAATTTCAAGCTCTCTTGTAAATTCTCTTTTTGTATATGTCTCTTTAATATTCTCGGGCCTAATATCAAAAGAGCTAAGAATAGAACGTATAGATAACAAAATTTCTGAGTATTTTGAAACTTCCCCAAGAGGTTTTCCTATTTGAAATGTATCATTCTGCTCTTTAAAATCTATTATATGGATTATCTTTAATGAATGAAGAATATCAATGGTATCCTTCATTAAATCTTTAGTACCAAGTAGTGCTATTTTAATCATTCTTTCGTTCGAGAGCATTTATGTACACCATAAATTTTTCAATAATAAAATCAACTGCTTTCTCTTTTTTATCAATTGCTTTCTCTCTGACTTTTTCAATTTCTATTGTGCCCTCTGAGATTGCTCTTTGTTTTTCCATAGTAATTCTGTCTGATTCTATGCGGAGGTAATTTTCTATCTCCAAATCAAGCTCTTGTTTCTTTGTTTCAAGTAGTTTTTCCATCTCTGACCCTAGTTCAACTAAATTTTTTTTGTGGTTTTCTTCTGCGTCTGCGAGAATCTTTTTTGATTTCTCCTCTGCCTTTTTTATCTCTTGAAGTATCTCTTCTTTTTCCATCTAATCACTACTTGAAAACTTACTTTAGTTAAGAAAAAATCCTTTATATATTTATCTATGAATTCTTGGATTTTCTATGCCAGAAAATATTATTTAAAGGCAATAATATTCAATAAAATAAGAACATAAGTTGAAATTTAAGCTAATCCTTCTTCAATTAGTGATTTTTTAACTCTTTCAATTGCTTTAATAACGTCGCCTTCAG
>Ga0208694_1002384_pt1 | contig 20070 bp, 13 predicted proteins | sample AD_UKC078_MetaG_FD_184442 | JGI IMG/M metagenome (GOLD analysis project Ga0208694, IMG submission 184442) | Active sludge microbial communities of municipal wastewater-treating anaerobic digesters from USA - AD_UKC078_MetaG (SPAdes) (version 2) | ecosystem: Engineered > Bioreactor > Anaerobic >...
CACCCTGCTCCTGCTCATCCTGGGCATCGTGCTGGGCTTCAAGGGCTTCATCAAAGAAGTCATGATCGAAAGGAAAAAACGCGCATGAGCATCCCCTTCATCATCATAGGCTCTGCCGCCCTGGCAGGCATCATACTCCGCTTCGCCGCCAGAAAGACAGCACAATCCTGCCCCGCAGATAACAGATAAATCCCCAAGGCCTGCCCTCCGATGGCATTTCCCATACCGGACCCCCGGCATGGGTCCTGCCGGCGCCTATTTCTTGAAGATGTTGTTGAACAGATCCTCGATGATCTTCTCGGAGCCGCTGCCTCCCTGCTTTCCTTTCGGGATTCCCAGGCCCTCCTTGAGCTTTTCCATACCCTTATCAATGCCCTTTCTCGCATAAAATTCCGCCACGGCCTTGTTGATCTCCCCTGTCCTGAGCGCGGCAACGGGCTTGGTCATGTTGCCGGTGATCGTGATGGGGATGACGACCCGCTTCCTGCTGTCCGCAAGGGCCTCCAGCGCCGGGGTCCGGTCGATGAGCCGGGCCGAATGCCGCTGTGAAAGGGTGATGTCGCCTCTCAGATCGAGGGCCTTGGTGTCCACGCCCACCGTGCCTTTCAGATGGGCGATCGAATCTGTGTCTTTGCCGGTGCGGATGTTGGTGAGCTCAAACGACTCCAGATCGAGCGTCTGCCTGGCCATGTCGAACCGCGCTTTGAGCGAATCGAAGCTGGTCCGGCGATTCCGCTGCACCCCTTCCTGTCCGGTGTCAAGCAGACCGCCCAGCCCTTCCAGGGCGGAAAAGCCCTCGGCCACCGCCTGCGCGAGGTCCACATTGTTGAGCACGCCCTTGCGGATATCCACATCGCCCTGCGCGCTCAGAGAACCCAGCCCCTGCTCTGCCGCGTTCCCCCGCAGCCCGAACGAGCCCGAGAGCGTTCCTTCGAACACGTTCTGAAACGAGGTGAGCGTGTCGAGGGCCTGTCCTGCATCAACACCCTTGAAGACCGGGTTGAAGGTCCAGTCCTTAGACCCGGTGAGATACGAGGCCGACCCGCTGATGGTGCCGCCGAACACGCCTACGGAAAAGCGCGGGACATCAAGCCGGTCGCCGGCATACGTAAAGTCGGAAGACACCGCGCTCAGGGCCATGCCGGCAACGTTCCCGCTGCCGATACCCAGAGTGCCCTCGCCGCTGGCGCCATCGGCCCCGATGTTGCCCCTGGCGTTGATGTTCACCTTGTTCAGGCTCCCTTTCTGCGGGGCCTGGGGCTCGCCCCCTGCTTCTCCGGGCGGCAGGGTGAAGGAGATCCGCTCCGCGGATGTCCGGAGGCTCAGAGCGGCCTGATTCAGGGGGCCTGATATGCCTGCGGTTACAGCGCCCACCGAGCCATCCGGATCGTACCCGGCAAGCATTGGGACGACCGCGCTCCAGCCCTGGAGGGTCAGCGGCCTGGCGCCGAACCGGAGATCTGCCCTGGGTACAGACTTTGAAAGGTCGACGTTGCCCGATCCGGAGAGCAGAAGATTGTACAGGGTGAGGTTGAACGAGCGGATATCGATCGTATCCTGCCTGATTCCGGCCGCGGCCTCCAGCGTGCACGGCATGCCCTCGGGTTTGTTGAACAGCTCGCCATAGACGATTTCCATAAGGCTCGCATCCACCCCGGCCTCCATGCTGAAATCATCCTGATAGCCCTCGGACCTGACCTCGAACCGTGCAGGGCCCCTGAAGGAAAGATCTGCGGGCACCTTGCCGGTATACATGGGGAGGAGCAGCCCGATCAGCGCCGCAGGATCGAGGGAGGCGCCCTTGATGCTCATCTTCCACTCAGGCCTGGTGAGCACGTTCTGCGCACTGCCCGAGGCGACGAGGCGGTTTCCGTTGACCTCGAGACTGGTGGGCTCAAGGGTCACGGTCTCGCCCTCAGCCATATACAGGGCCTTCCCATCCAGGCTCACGGCAATGACCCCTGTTTTCCCGGGGCCTGCCGAAGGGTCGCCCGGGGTCTGCAGCACGAGGTCCTTGACTCTGATCTTCGAGGAGGCATCCAGATTCCGCTCCAGGGACCCTGCCGCGCTGATATCCGCGTTCAGAGTCCCGGAAAGGGCCTGCACCGGCAGGCTCAAGCTTTCCGTGAGCTGCCTGAGCGGGAGAGAGTCGGTGCTGACCGCCATGTTGAACGGGAGTTTCTTCAGGTCGATCTCTCGGCCGATCGGGCCCACGTGCCCGGTTATCCGGAAGTTCCGGCGAGGTTCGTCAAACAGGCTCCCGTGTGCGTCGAAGCTCACCTCTTCAAACAGGGATATGTTTTCGATCCTAACATCAAGCCTGGTCACAAAGAGGCTTTTCGGCCCTGAAGCCGTCTTCCCGTCGCTACCGGCCGTCATATCGTCTTCATACAGTACGCTCGCGTCCCTGACAGTGAGCTCGTCCACTCCGAACACCGCCAGTACCGACGGTTGTTCCGCTTTGTCCGGCTTTCCGGGCTTCTTCTCCGCCGGAACCTCGGCCGGGCGGGCCATGTCCTGGAAGTTGAACTCGCCCTGAGCGTTTCTCCGGATCTTTACCACGGGTTTTCTGAGCACCAGCTCTGAGATCTGCACCTCTCCCTTGAGCAGGGGAAGGAGTTTCAGGCGCACCTGCAGGCTGTCCAAGGTGACGAAGTCGTCCCGCGCAAACTCCGGATTCTCCGGAATTCTCACACCTTGAAGCTCTGCACCGATGCCGGTGAGCACGGTGAGCTTCACCCGCTCGAAGTCCACATCACGGTTGACGGCAGGCCGCACCTGAGAGAGGATGGCCCCCTTGTACTGGTTGAGGTCGATGACAAACGGGGCCATCAGGGCGACGATGGCAATCACCAGCACGACCGCTGCAGCCGCGATAAGTGCCTTCTTCATACAGGACTCTCCTTTCTCGCTCTAAGGAGAAGGATACTCCCGCTTCTTGCGGGATGCAACATGCTTGTGCTTCACTGCGACCGTATCCTGCGGCCCGAAGCCGCTGCACCCTTGCCGATGTCGATGGGTTTCCCCCTTCAAGACACTGACCAAAAGGAGAATCCATGCGAGAAGGGCTTTTGGGAGTGATAAGGGGAAATGGTATTTTCCATCACTGTGTCAATGTGTTATACTAAAGTTCCTGTAAAAAGGACACGCTATGCGATTCGATTTCATTACAGCCGGCCGGATCATCTTCGGCCCGGGCACCAAAGAAGAGGTCCCGGCCCTCGCCTCCCGGATGGGCAAGCACGCCCTGGTGGTGGGAGGCAGAAGCCGTGACCGCACCGCAGGGCTCATCCAGGGCCTGAAAGCACGGGGAATGAATGCAATCACCTTTGCCGTGGAGCGCGAGCCAACCATGGAGATCATTCACGAAGGGCTCACCCTGGCCCGGGCAAAGAGCTGCGACCTTGTCATTGGCATGGGCGGGGGCAGCGTCATCGATGCGGGCAAGGCCATATCCGCCCTGCTGACCAACCCGGGCGAGCTGCTCGAATACCTCGAGGTGATCGGCGGATCGCAGTCCATTCCGAACCGGCCCGCCCCTTATATCGCCATACCCACTACAGCCGGGACCGGCGCCGAGGTGACCAGGAACGCGGTGATCATATCGCACGAGCACAAGGTCAAGGTGAGCATGCGCTCCGACATGATGCTGCCCGGACTGGTGGTTGCGGACCCGGAGCTCACCTACTCCCTGCCTCCCCATATCACGGCAAGCACCGGCCTGGATGCGCTGACCCAGCTGGTGGAGGCCTTTGTTTCTGTGAAGGCCAATCCCTTTACCGACGGGCTGTGCCGTGAGGGGCTGGCCCGCGCAGCCCGGTCCCTGAACACCGTGTATGCGGACGGCAACGACAAGGCGGCTCGCGAAGACATGATGCTCGCAAGTCTGTTTTCCGGGCTTGCCCTTGCAAACGCCGGACTGGGAGCGGTCCACGGGTTCGCAGCCCCGTTGGGGGGTATGTTCGATGCGCCTCACGGGATCATCTGCGCCCGATTGCTGCCCATGGTAATGGATGTGAACATCCGCGCGCTCTCCGCCCGCAGCCCCGGCTCACAGGCCCTCGCACGATACGGGGAGATCGCGCGGGTCCTGACTGGAAATCCCTGTGCAGACGCGCGGCAGGGGGTCGCGTGGATCGAGGAGACCTGTGCCGCCATGCACATCCCCCCTTTAAGCTCCATAGGCCTGAGCGAGGAGCACATACCCTCACTCGTTGAAAAGGCGGCCCGGGCAAGCAGCATGAAGGGGAATCCAGCCGGGCTCACCGGACAGGAGCTCGAGGAAATAGCGAGGAGGTCTCTTACCCCGATTCCGGCTCGGATTCTCCGTTGAGCAGCTGACCCGATGCACGCAGGAGTTGGGTAAAGGCTTTCACCTTCTCTTCCAATCTGTCGATGGCGAGCTGTTGTTTGTATACCGCGTCGTTCAGCTTCTGGATGGTATCTTCGTGAAAGGCGATCAAGGTTTCCGGATTGGCGAACCTATCGTCACTCATACTCCCCCCGTGATCTTTCCGGATTCCTGATGATACCTCTAAATACTATAGGGTGAAGCACCGGGGAATCAATTCTCTCCGGCAGCGACTACTCCCCTGGAGGCTTTCCACCGGCCGGCCTCCAGGCCCACCCTGTTGGCTTGTCCCGCGTTCTCCTTGCTTGGCAGGCCCCGATGGTGTATGAAAAACATGGGTTATTCATGACATCGTGAAGGAGGATTCACAGGCACATGGATTTTTTCTTCGATCCTAAGGGCATTGCAGTGATCGGTGCATCGGCAGATCCAATGAAGGTGGGCTACTATATTCTCAAGAATACCCTGGGCGGCTACCGGGGGAAGGTCTATCCGGTGAACCCGCGATACGAGACCCTGCAAGGTGTACGGTGCTATCCGGACATCGAGTCGATTCCTGGCGATTTCGAGCTCGCCATCTACTTCATTCCGGCACGTTTTCTCCCGGACACGATCCGCGCCTGCGCACAAAAAGGCGTGAAGGGCATCATCATCGAGTCTGCCGGTTTTGCCGAGGTGGGCCAAGCCGGCAGAGAGCTCCAGGAAGAATCGGTGCGGCTGGCACAGGAACATGGCATCAGGCTCTGGGGACCCAACTGCATGGGCCTGCTCGACGGCTATAAACGCCATGTCTTCTCTTTTCTCATGAACGATCAGGTGTTCGACCTCCTGAAGCCTGGCAACGCGTCGTTCATCGTCCAGAGCGGCCTGCTCTCGGCGGGCTTTCTCCTGATGATGCTGGAGCGCGGCGGCCTCGGCATATCCAAGATGTGCTCGATCGGCAACAAGTGCGATGTGCACGAGACCGAGCTGCTGAAATATCTCATCGAGGATGACTCCACCGAGGTGATCGGGATGTATGTGGAGTCCATCAAAGATCCGGCCGGGTTCATGGAGTGGGCCCGGTCAACATCCAAGCCCATGGTCATGCTCAAGGGCGGACAGAGCCCTGCCGGCGCAAGGGCCGCGGCCAGCCATACGGCGAGCATGGCAGGCGACTACACCATTATGCGCCATGTATTCGAGCAGTGCGGCATCACCGAGGTGTTCGACATCAACGAGCTCATGGACATGGTGCGGGGCTTCTCCAAAACGCGCATGCTCAAGCACGATGCGGGCACGGCCATTGTCACCTTCTCGGGCGGGGGCGGCATCATCACCTCGGACATGCTCCACGCCCGGGGCCTGAAGGTCGCGGATCTGAGCCCGGAGAGCCTCAAAGCCCTCGAAGAGGTGTTTCCGGAGTGGATGGCGCCCTCGCACCCGGTCGATATCTGGCCCGCCATCGAGAAGAACGGCTATCAGAAAGTCTATACCCGGACCATCGACATCCTCATGAACGACCCCGGCGTCGACTCCCTCATCATCCACCTCTTCGCCAGCCGGATGGATGCATCGCATCTCCGGGGCCTGGTCACCATGAAGGAGCGCTACGGCAAGCCCGTGATCGCCTGGTGCGTGGGAAACGGTGAAAAACTGGGCTCGTTCAAGGCGGAACTCGAGGGCACGGGTATCCCGGTATTCGAGGAGATGGTGCGCGGGGTGGACTTTCTGGCCGCCTTCAAAAGGCACGTCCGGAAAAAGGGAAACCCGCTCGCGGCTGGAGAAGTCCCTGTCCTTGACCCTCTCCCGGGCTGAAGGCAGGTCGGAGTGCCGCCAGCCGGCCGCATCCGGACCCACCCGACGCTCTTTCCCCTGCGGCAGATGCTTGTATTATAAGGATATGGGTGAATGATGATAAATGAATCGGTTGTAATAAAAAGGAGATTCCGCGGCCCCCCGGACTCGGGCAACGGCGGCTATGTATGCGGCCTGCTCGGGCAGCGTCTCGGCGGCACGGCCGAGGTGAGGCTTCTCAGGCCGCCTCCGCTGGAAATTCCCCTGGAGATCAGTCACGACCGGGGTTCCGGTGCCCGCCTCGTGCACGGCCTGACCGTCATCGCCGAAGCCCGCCCGACACAGCTCGACTTGGACGTGCCCGATTCGCCTGCCTTTGATGAAGCCCGGACAGCAATGCAGTGCTATGTGAGCGAAGACGATCACTTTTTCCCCACCTGCTTCGTGTGCGGCCCTGCACGCAATGCAGGAGACGGTCTGAGGATCTTTCCCGGCCCTGTCGCAGCGAGGAGCATGGTCGCATCCGCCTGGGTGCCCGACGAGACGCTCTCGGACTCCAAAGGTCTGGTGCGGCCCGAGTTTGTCTGGGCCTCGCTCGACTGCCCCGGCGCATTCGCCGTGCTTGACCGGGACATCAGACCCATCGTGCTGGGATCGCTCACCGCCGAGATCCTCGATGGCCCGGCCGTGGGCCAGAGGTGCATTGCCGCAGGATGGCCGATTTCCTTCCAGGGGAGAAAGCGCTTTGCCGGCACGGCCCTGTTCTCGGAGAACGGCCGGGTCCTGGCCCGGGCGCGCGCCGTCTGGATCGAGATCTGAGGCCTTAAGGTGGACTGGCTCTTCCTCGCGGTCCTGGCCGCCTTCAGCCTGGCGACCGCCGACGCCCTGACAAAGAAGCACTTCAGCCGCCTGAGCGCCTACGAGATGGGGATCACCCGGCTGACCTACACTCTTCCCTGGCTGGTGATCGCGCTTTTCTTCATCCCCTGGCCCTGCCTTGACCGCACCTTTTTCCTGGCTTTCGGGGCAGCCCTTCCCCTGGAGGTTCTCGCCTTTCTCTGCTATATGCGGGCCATCAAGATATCACCGCTCTCGCTCACCCTTCCCTTTCTGGCCTTCACCCCTGTCTTCATCATCCTGACCGGAAGGCTCATCCTGGGGGAGACCGTGACGGGCCTGGGCATTGCGGGCATCCTCTGCATCGTTGCAGGCGCCTACTCTCTCAACCTCTCCCAGGCCAGGACCGGAGTCCTGGAGCCCTTTCGGGCCATATTCCGCGAGCCCGGCTCAGTGCTCATGCTGCTGGTTTCATTCATCTATTCCATCACCTCCACCCTGGGCAAGCTTGCGGTGCTGCACTCCAACCCTTACTTTTTCGGGGTGAGCTATTATATGCTTCTCGCCCTGCTCATGCTCTCCTTCCTGTCCCTGGCGAAAAACGCCCGCGCTGAAAACCTGCTCAAGAACCCCAGGGCAGGCCTGATGGTCGGGGCGTTCATGGCCATAATGGTCATCTCGCACATGCTCGCCATCTCTCTGGTGGAAGCAGCCTATATGATCGCCGTCAAACGCACGAGCCTGCTCTTTGGCGTACTCTACGGCGCATGGCTCTTCCGGGAGGCAAAGATCACCGAGCGTCTTGCCGGCGCTTTGATCATGATGGCAGGGGTGCTGATCATCGGATGGTACGGGTAGATCGGCGAGCCAGCACCGGTCCCTGTTCCATTCAACGCAACGACTCGTATCCGCCCGCTACCCCTCCCGGTGAGAGCACGAACTGCCACAACTGATTTTTTCGCGCCCGGAAACCGCCTGCGGACGCCATGAGATAATAGCTCCACATGCGCCGGAACCGTTCGTCGTAGTGCTCTTTCAGGGTCTCCCAGCTCATCTGGAATCGGTTGAACCACTGCATCAGAGTCTTATCGTAATCCGAACTGAGATTGTGCAGGTCCTCCAGGACGAACAGGCCTTCGAAGGCGCGGGAGGTCTGGCTGAGGCACGGGAGCATCGAATTGGGGAAGATATAGCGTTCGATCCAGGGATCACCGCTCCTGACCGGGCTGTTTCTCCCGATCGTCTGGAGCAGAAAGAGCCCACCGGGTTTCAGAGCCTTTCTGACTACTTTCATGAAAGACCGGTAGTTCTTGCATCCCACGTGTTCGAACATGCCGATCGAGATCACCCGGTCGAATGACTCGTCCAGATCGCGATAGTCCTGCAGGCGGATATCAACCGGCAGCCCCCTGCACAGGTTCTGGGCATACCCTGCCTGCTCGCGGGAGATCGTTATGCCCACAGCCTCGACCCCATAATGTTCTGCGGCGAATTTCGCCATGCCTCCCCACCCGCATCCGATGTCGAGTACGCGCATGCCCGGGGCCAGCCCGAGCTTGCGGCAGACGAGATTGAGCTTGGCCTCCTGTGCGTCATCCAGGTCCTTTGCCTCTCTCCAGTACCCGCAGCTATAGATCATGCGCTTGTCGAGCATTGCCTCGTAGAGTTCGTTGCCGATGTCGTAGTGACGCTTTCCGATCTCGTAGGCCCTCGATTTCTTCTGAAGGTTCACTACCCGATTCTTCAGCAAGTGAACCAGGTCCACGACCGTCAACACCCGGGTGTTGAGACCGGCGGTGAAGATCTTGAAAAAGAACTCGTCAAGACACTCACAGTCCCACCACCCGTCCATGTAGGACTCTCCGAAGGCGAGAGATCCCCCGCTTAAGGCGCGTTCGTACAGGTCGTCGTTATGGATCCGGATATCCCAGGGACGGTTTCCGCCGATGGTGATATCTGCCTCGTGAAGCAATTGCTCTGCCCTGTTCTGCATTTTGTTGTGTGACATGATATCTCCTGTGATTCTGGTCGTTTGTTGGATCATGCAGTCTTCTTCGACATCAAAGGAGAGTATGACTTTAGATATAAGCCGACCTCGTCTACAGACAAACCGCCGACGCATTGTCCGGGAGAGGGTGGTTTTTTCTCTTACCGGCTGGTTCCGGGTCCGGATCAATTATGACGGAGGTATGGGTCCCGGACAGGATTTTTCGTGGATATGCATGGTTTCATGCGTTCCTTTCGATGCTCACATTTGAGACAGGCCTTTGGGAATCACTTTTCTTAAGGCCTGTTTCCGGATACTTCCCCTGATGTCGTTTTTGCGTGCGCCGTTGTGCCGCATGCCCTTCCAAACCCCGAGCACATCCCTTCAGCACACAATGGATGCCGGTAAGTTTAGTAACAACGGATGATACATGTCAAGTAGAAACAAGATGTTGAATGGCTCGCAGGTCCGGCCATGCGAGCGCTGGGAGCCACAGCAGCCTCTCTCATGAGGCCGGTGGGCGACGGTTGTTATGCTCTTTGTGTAACAGCTGTGCAGTAGTGAACAAAACCTTCAAGATTATCCCTGAGGGTGTCGATAATGTTTCAATCATTTTCGTATCGTGAAAGATGAAATGAGGTGAGAAGATGCAGTATACGGACAGTCTCGAAAAATCGAGCGAATACCTTCGTCTTGCCCTGGATCACATGGGCAGGCACCAGATTCCGGTGGATCCTGCCAACTACTCTGTGTGGTACGAGTATGTATCGGGCAGGAACCAGCAGCTCAGCCTCGTCATCGACTGGGCGCTCTCGCAGTCCACATCCATCACGCCCGAGCTCAACAAGACCCTGTATGAGAAATACATCGCCAGCGAGCACAAAATCATCATCCAAAAGATACGACAAGACCTGCGGGCCGTGCTGGACACCCTGCTCGAGCACATCACCGACTCGGGCAGCAGGATGACCCGTTTCACCACCATGATCCGGATCTATTCCCAGCGGCTCAAGGAAGACCTCGACACCGAGAGCGTGCAGGCCATCGTTGAAGATATCCTCTCAGAAAGCAGTGCCGTCAGACGCTCGGGCCGGATGCTCAAAAATCGCATCGTTTTGTCCACCCGGGAGATCGAGAGCCTTCGCAAGGATCTTGATAGGATCAAGGAGGAGGCCGACACCGACATGCTCACCGGCCTGAAAAACCGGCGGTTCCTTGTCAGACAGTTCAAGCAGGAGTGCGAACTGGCCATTCGCGATCATATGCCTCTTTCCCTGATCATCATTGATATCGATCACTTCAAGCGGATAAACGATACCCATGGCCATATCGTGGGAGACCGGGTGCTCAAGATCGCAGCGTCTATGATCAAAGAGTGCGTAAAGGGCAGGGACATGGTCGTGCGGTTCGGAGGCGAGGAATTCGTGGTTCTGCTCCCGGACACACCGCTCAACGGGGCCGCTATTCTGGCCGAGCACATCTGCACATACTTCAAGAACATGAACTGGAAGCGCAAAGACACCGGCCAGACCATCGGACAGGTATTCATCTCGCTGGGCGTGTCGGAATACCGTCCGGGAGAAACGCTGGATTCGTTCATACACCGTGCTGACGAGGCACTGTATCTTTCCAAGACAAACGGCAGGTGCAGGGTCACCAGCGAGGCGAGCCTGAAGGAATCATACGTGGCAGCACAAAAACAGGGATAACGGGAAACTGTATGTTATATATACACAGGTGTTAATTATCCATACACCTGTATACAGTTTTTTCGTGCCCGTCCCAGTTATATCACTTATTATCAATGAGTTATAAATGGCACTGGTTTTGCCTTCATCATATTGAACAATACAGAAGAAACGAGATTTCATCAGGAGGGTCATGAATGAGTAAGTCTGCACGCAGAAAGGAACACCGCATCACGCTTCTCCATGTGCTTGGAATAGCATGGTTCTTTATCGCCATGATTATCCTGGGCATGCCCGATGTGACACATGCCCAGGACAAGGCTCTGGAAAATCTGAAAGAGACGGGCAAGGCCTTTGCCTCGGTTGCGAAGAACGCCTCGCCTGCAGTCGTTTTCATCAGGGTCGAGAAGACCGTGAGCCAGGGTCAGTTTTTCAGATACCGCTCGCCCTTTGAAGACGAGTTTTTCAAGCGCTTTTTCGGCGAGCCAGGGCCCGGATTTCCCCAGTTTCCCCAGCAGCAGAAGCGACAGGTACAGAGCCAGGGCTCGGGATTCATCATCACCCAAGACGGATATATCCTCACGAACAACCACGTGGTGGGCGATGCTGACAGGGTGACGGTAAAACTCCTCGACGGCCGCGAATTCACGGCAAAGACCGTGGGCACAGACCCTCCCACCGATGTGGCGGTGATCAAGATCGATGCCGAAAGTCTGCCGGTCCTTTCCCTGGGAGATTCCGACCGGATCGAGGTGGGTGAATGGGTCCTGGCGCTGGGCAACCCCTTCGGTCTCTCGCACACGCTCACCGCAGGCATCGTGAGCGCCAAGGGACGCAGCAGCGTGGGAATCACGGACTATGAAGACTTCATCCAGACCGACGCCGCCATCAATCCGGGCAACTCAGGCGGGCCTCTCATCGACCTTCTAGGTAAGGTGGTGGGCATCAACACGGCCATCTACAGCCGCAACGGCGGGGGATATATGGGCATCGGATTCGCCATCCCTGTCAACATGGCAAAGAATATCTATACGCAGCTCATCGAACACGGAAACGTCACCCGCGGGTATCTGGGCGTGACCATCCAGGACCTCACCGCAGAACTGGCAAAGTCGTTCGGCCTGAATGACACCAGGGGGGTGCTCGTCTCTCAGGTCATGCCTGACACGCCTGCGGAGAAGGCCGGCATGAAGCAGGCCGATGTGATCGTGAGCCTGGACGGCAAACCGGTCGATACATCGGCAAGCCTGCGCAACGAAGTGGCCATGACCGTGCCCGGCACTGCGATAAAAGTCGGCGTGATCCGCGACGGCAAGAAAATGACCCTGAACGTCAAGGTAGAGAAGATGTCGGAAGACATGCTCACCTCATCGCGATCAGAAGACCTGAGCAATCTGGGCATGAGCGTTGCGACCCTGAACAATGACCTCGCAAAGCAGTACGGCTTTGAAAACGAGAGCGGGGTCGTGGTCACCGGGGTCGATCAGGGCTCTTTAGCCGCCCGTACAGGCATCAGGCCCGGGATGCTCATCAAGGAGATCGACCGCAAGCCTGTCAAGAACGTCAAGGAGTTCGAGGACGCCTTGAAAAAGGGCGGGAAGAAGCCGGTCCTCCTCTTTATCAAAGACAACCGGGGATCACATTTCGTGGCGATCGATCCCGGAAAGTAGGTCACTTAAAAAGGCACGCATACGACAACCCCTTTTCATATGCGGGGCCGGGCATGGGCAATAACCCCGGGCCCGGTCCCGTTCCTTTTCCGGGACGCTCAGGCGCTCATCTCTTGCCGGGTTTTTTCAAATCAGGGCGTTCTCCGGGAGCCGAGGCAACAGCACCTTGAACACCGAGCCTTTGCCCGGCCTGGTGCGGACCGATACCGCTCCTGCGTGATCGCAGACAATGCCGTGCACCACGGCCAGACCCATGCCCGAACCTTCTCCCGGTTTCTTGGTGGTGAAGAACGGCTCGAAGATACGTTCGACGATTCCGGCGTCCATGCCCTCGCCCGTGTCTTCCACCACGATTTCCGCATACGGCCCGGGAGCAAGGACCGGACACACCTGGGCAGCGGCCTTTTCATCCAGGTCGACATTCGCGAGCCTCACGGTCAGGAGACCGCCCTTTCTGCGCATGGCATGCCTCGCATTGATGCAGAGGTTCATGAGCACCTGCTGGATCTGCGTGGCATCCGCCATGACCACGGCCCCCTTCGGGCACAGATGGTGATCAATGTCGACCATTGGAGACATGATCGATCTGAGAAACGACAGAAACTTCCTGACCAGGGGATACAGATCCAGCGGCGCCTTTGCGCGGGGCGCGCTGTGGCTGAAGGTGCGGATCTGATTCACCAGGTCTATCCCCAAGGTAGTTGCTTTGTGAATTTCATCGAGCACGGGGTAGAAGGGATGCTGGACTCCCATGTCCTGCATCAGGATTTCGGTGTCCAGCAGAATCGGCGAGAAGATATTCTTGAGATCGTGGGCAATGCCTCCGGCCAGGGCGCCCAGGACCTCCATTTTGCGGGTGTGTTGGAGCTGTTTGAAGATCTCTGCTTCACGGGTGACGTCCCGCACGATTGACACATAGTTCACGACACGGCCGGTTTCGTCGCGTATCGGGGAGATACTGATGCACGCATTGAAGAGCTCGCCGTCTTTCCGCCTCCTCTTTCGGGTGCCGCTCCAGGTTTTCTGCTGGGTGAGGATGGCATCGAAGACCTCGCCGTGTTGCTCATCGGCAAAATAGTCGGTGAAACTGCAGACATTCAGCCCGACTACCTCGGGACGTGTGTACCCGGTGATGAACTCAAGGGCCGGGTTGATGTATTCGACTGTACCATCGAGGCTGATCAGGGCGATCCCCTCTCCTGCTTGCTCGACTGCGGCAGCAAACTTGGCCAGGCCGTTGCCCATCTGGGCGCAGAGCCCCAGATCGACCCCCACGCCGACCAGCGGGCCGTCCGGGAGGCGCACGCTCAACCATGAGCTGGTAAGCAACTCGCCCGAACGGGTGGTGATCTCGAAATTCTTCCATTCGCCGCTGGCCGCCATAATGAAGTCACATGCCTCTTGCCGGCATCCCGGGTCGGGAAAATAGTTTTCCAGAAGGCCAGGATGTCCGTCACCAGCCAGAGGCCGGCCCGTGAGCCGTTCGAATGCATGGTTGGCCATGCTTGTCTGTCGGAACGGGTCATGAAAAACGAGCATCACGGGTATGCTGTCGAATATGGCCTTGATGGTCTCTTTCTGCTTTTCCAGGACCTGGATAGTCTGTCGGTGCTCCTCTGTCTTGTCCTGAACCATGCGCTCGAGATTATCGTTGAGCATGGACAGGGCCTCCTGGATGTTCTTCATATCCGTGATATCGTCAAAGACGCCGAACACACCTCCCAGCCCTCCGCCCACAGACTCGAACCAGGGTATGGCATCGTGACGGACCCACTGATATGCCTGCTTGCCCGGAAAAACGACCCGCATGACAACGTTCATCACCTCTCTGCCCGTGGCGAGCGAGGTGAGCACGGGCAGGGCATCTGCGTCGAGTGCAGCTCCATCTTCCCGGCAGACCTCGGGAATGGAGGCGAACATCTCGCCGACCGAGCGCCCCTGCGACTTCTCTACATCGACCCCGAAGATCTCGACTGCGGCCCGGTTCGCCGCAACGAGCCTGCCCTGAGCATCGTATTCCAGGATGCCCTGGGCCATGGAATCGAACAGGACCTTATACCGATCCTGCAGGTCCGCCGGCACCCGGCCGCCCTTGTCGGACAGGCGCACAAAACCATTATCTACCCCTATGCCCTGTCCCTTGTCCCGAGGGGTAATGTCCTCCAGGACCACCATCGCGCCCCTGGATGAAGGAAGACACCGGCACCGTAGCCGGCGTGCCACGGGTGCGGGGCACCATGCCTCGAATCCGTCGCCGGTCAGGCCATGGAGGGCAGGCTCGACCCTTTCTCTAAGCAGCTGCCCGAACCCGTCGGGAACGAGATCGTACAGCAGCCGCCCGATGAGCGGTCCTGCATCTGCATTCAGGAAGGTTTGTGCCGTGGTGTCGGCATAGATGACGGTGCTGTCCCGGTTAATGGAAACAACCCCTGCGCTCAGGGCTTCAAGCGCCCTGAGAAAATCATCTGTTGATGGTATCGTGTTTTCTTCGTTGCTCGAATGAAAAGACCTTTGCCTCTGAATTCTGTCCTCCCTTCAGAAGCTCTTTTTCATCCGGGCCTCTGCTTTTGCAGCACTGCCTACGAAGCTGTACCGGATACAGCACCTTTCCGCCCGGCACTGCCAAGTCCCACGCAAAAAGAGGCAAAGAAACGACCCATCATAATAATGCATTCAATAGCTGCACCGTAATGAATTCCTGCTAGGCTGTCAATTCAAATCTTCATCCGACAACTATGATCATACGGCCTACTCCCCCTGCCCGGAAATGCCCAGGTGATCGAGGCGAAATGCAAGAGAGGCTCCGACGGCATCCTCGCAGAGACCCTTGACAGGCTCCTGGCGAGAGAACGGCCCAGCAGGGCGATCAGGGTCCCCCTTTCCTGTGTGCACCGGATGATGGGGCATCTGGGAAGATACAGCGGGATTTCAAGTCCTTACTCGGCCTTAGCCGTTGTTTTTTAAGCTTGACAGCAGGCGAAAGAGCGCGTAGGGATGTGCGCAATCTGAATGACGAACCGGCAGCATGAGCATTGTCTGCCAGTGAAGATATCATCAAAGCATTTTTCTTCAGAGGCCCTGTCGCTGATCCTCTTCTCGTTTTTCAGAAAGAAATAACCCTTAAAGCGTGAATCAGAAGATGAGAGCAGACATGGGCCTATGGCCGGAAATGCACCACTCATGCGTTGTATGTCCCTGCACCCGCAAGCTCTCTCGCAAACAGCTTTCATAAAAAGGAGAACCAATGAAATTCGATGCATTCGATCTGAACCAGGACATTCTTGCCGCCATCGCGGGCCAGGGATACGACATCCCGACACCCATCCAGGAAAAAGCCATTCCCTCCATCCTCGCGGGCCGCGACCTGCTGGGCCTTGCCCAGACCGGAACCGGAAAGACCGCAGCCTTTGCCCTGCCCCTGATCCAGAGGCTCAGCCAGGGACCGCGCCGCCGCATCCGGGCACTGATCCTGGCTCCTACCCGCGAGCTGGCTTCGCAGATCAACGAGGCGTTCAATGCCCTGAGCAAAGGCACCGGTCTTAGAAGCATGGCCGTGTTCGGCGGTATAGACATCATGCCCCAGGCAGCAGCCTTCAGGCGGGGGGTGGAGATTATCGCGGCCTGCCCGGGCAGGCTTCTGGACCATATCACCCGCAGGAGCATCGACCTCAAGAGCGTGGAATATCTCGTGATCGACGAGGCCGACAGGCTTTTTGACATGGGCTTTCTGCCGGATATCCGCCGCATTGCCAAAGTGCTGCCCGCAAAGCGGCAGACCTTGCTTTTTTCCGCCACCATGCCCGCCGAGCTGCGCCATCTAGCCGACGAGATGCTCAACGATGCAGCCACGGTTCAGATCGGCCACATGAAGCCGGCTTCCACAGTGTCGCATGCCCTGTATCCCATTGAGCATCACCTGAAGACCGCGCTCTTAAAAGAGCTGCTTGCCCGCACACAGACAAGGTCGGTGCTGGTGTTCACGCGTACGAAGCACCGTGCAGAGCGCCTGGCGCGCCAGCTTTTGCGCGCAGGATTCGAGGCTGTGTCGCTGCAGGGAGACCTGTCGCAGAACAAGCGCAGCCACGCGATCGAGGGCTTCCGCAACGGGACGTACCGGGTCCTGGTGGCAACGGATATCGCGGCCCGCGGGCTCGATGTTTCGGCCATATCCCACGTGATCAACTACGACATCCCGGACACGGCCGACGCCTATACCCACCGGATCGGCCGCACGGGCCGCGCATCGCGCACGGGCCAGGCCTTCACCTTTGTCACGCGCGACGATGCGAGGATGATCGCCGTCATCGAGCGAACCCTGGGCGAGACGATTGCACGCAGGAAACTGCCGGGCTTCGACTACGCTGCCGACAGACCCGGCCGCGATCGTGCCCGGCCGGCACCGGGGCGGCCAGTGAGGAATGCAGTGTCTGTTCGCACCGCGCAGGTGAGAGGCTGACGCACAGGAGGCACCGGACCGCGTGCCGTGCGTGTCAGCCGGATGCGGCCGTGACAGCAGTCACCGGCGCCGCTGCCGTCACTGGCGTGCTTCTGCATGCCGCGCCTTCCGGACGTTCATGGCTGCGGCTCTTTCCTGCGCTCATCAGCTCAGGTTTCTATCAGTCCGGGCAGCTCAGAAGCTATCCAGGTCATGACATCGGACTGTTTTTTCCACACGGGTCCGAGTTCCATGAGGCAATACCAGGCCTCGTTGATATCGCCGGGGGAAAACCCGCCGTCATGGTCTTCGGGTATATCTTCGAACCCGGCTATGATGGGGAGGACAAAGGCATTTGCCCTGACTGCATTCTTGAGGGCCTCCCGCGCCTGTGGCATGTCGCCGGAGAGGAAGCGTTCGATCGCCCTCCCCCAGGAGAACACGGCCATGTCGTCTTTGTGATATCTGTTCAGGAGCGAGCGCGCCCTCAGCACATCGCCCTCCCCCAGATAGAGGCCGAGCAGGCTGTCCCTGACCCCCTGGTTGTCCTCGGGGTTGAGCTCGATCATTTCTTCATACACGGCGATAGCCTCGCCGAACCGTTCCAGCGGGACCAGCAGATCGGCCAGGTAATCGAGGGCCCTCATATAGGGCCTGGTGGTCACCACTCCCCAGAACTGGCCTTTGTTCTCCTCGAAAAACTCCTTTCCCATGGCCTGGCGCGCCTGTTCCAGCAGGGCGTTATGGGCCTTTACCCGATCCAGAAGGTCATCCATAGTGATCTGTATCTCCACCGACCGGGCATCAATGCAGTCGGGATCGAGTTCGAGCGCCCTGCGGGCAAGTGCCAGGGCCTTCCGGTCGTCAGGCTCTTCCATCGCCTGAAAGGCAAGCTCCTGGGCCTGCTCCACCGGGGTATCCATCCCCTCGGGTCCGCTCCCTGAGGCATCGAGGGTTCCCTCGTCCATGGCCCGGGCAATGAAGCTCTGGAGCTCGTCTGTATCGCGAAAGCTCTTTCCCTCGACCAGCTTCCCGATTTTTCGATTGACCCGCTCGGTATTGAACCGCGAGAACCGGGGAATGATGCGCTCCCCGCCCTGTCCAGCACTCCGAGACTCGGGACCGTGTCGCTTGCGCCTTTTCTTCCCCGATTTACCGGTCTTCTTCGCACCTGCCATGGGCACCCTCCCCACTTGGTTTGCACAGACACTCTACACAATTTATGGACCTTAATTGTTTATCATGGCTCATGCCTTATGCATACTAAAAACATTTATTCTGCGTAATGGCTCAGTTTTAAGGGAGCGAGCCCAAAGCGATAGGAAGATGGAGTCCGGGCGAGGATTTGTCACCGGCTGCTTTGGGCAAACAAGAAATCATAGGGATCGAGGAACACTTTTGCACCGCTGCCTGACTCATGTCGTCAGGCGGTTCATCCCCACGCATGTGGGGAACACTCCTCACCTACGCGGCGGGCGAACCGGTCGTGCTTTCCTTGCGGTCCTTTCTCTCATCGACAAGACCCCGGGCGCCAAGCCGGAATGGAAGTTCAAGAAGGCGGGCCACGGCCAGTCAATCCACGCCCCTGCGCGAGGGGCGACTGCCAAGACAACGCCGGCCGAATCCGATGCGACCGTTTCAATCCACGCCCCTGCGCGAGGGGCGACCAATCCCCATGCCACATAGAGCGCAGGCTATGCTGTTTCAATCCACGCCCCTGCGCGAGGGGCGACATATCAGCAACTTCCGGTAAGATCCATTATGTTGTTTCAATCCACGCCCCTGCGCGAGGGGCGACCCGCGGCCGCGCCGATGGTTACGCCATCCACTGCGTTTCAATCCACGCCCCTGCGCGAGGGGCGACTCGTTGAGTTTATACAAGCCTCTGAATATGTGAGTTTCAATCCACGCCCCTGCGCGAGGGGCGACAGAAGGCCCCATTGCAGGTAAGACCCCAATCGTCGTTTCAATCCACGCCCCTGCGCGAGGGGCGACCGGTTGCAGCTTGCGCCCTCTTTGCAGGTGTTGAAGTTTCAATCCACGCCCCTGCGCGAGGGGCGACTACACAGAGGGACACGGGTTGGCCGATCTTTGATGTTTCAATCCACGCCCCTGCGCGAGGGGCGACTGCCAAGACAACGCCGGCCGAATCCGATGCGACTGTTTCAATCCACGCCCCTGCGCGAGGGGCGACAGACTATGAGGGGCTATAATACGCGCATGCAAGGTTTCAATCCACGCCCCTGCGCGAGGGGCGACTACACAGAGGGACACGGGTTGGCCGATCTTTGATGTTTCAATCCACGCCCCTGCGCGAGGGGCGACCGGGTCGGGGATGCAGCGCTGCACCGTGAATTTCCAAGTTTCAATCCACGCCCCTGCGCGAGGGGCGACCGGAATGAGCATACAGAAAATCATCGAATCGATCGTTTCAATCCACGCCCCTGCGCGAGGGGCGACCTCCATGACGCCATCGACACCCTCAGATGCAGTGTTTCAATCCACGCCCCTGCGCGAGGGGCGACCTCTATATCACGCTCGACCTTCTGACCATCCTCGTTTCAATCCACGCCCCTGCGCGAGGGGCGACCAGGGATAAAATTAATCGCCCGCAAACCTGCATGTTTCAATCCACGCCCCTGCGCGAGGGGCGACTGCAGAGGTTCTTTTTCTTTAAGGGCAAACCCTAGTTTCAATCCACGCCCCTGCGCGAGGGGCGACGGGCTTGCCCCTGTACCGCCTGGAGTAGCGCCTCAGTTTCAATCCACGCCCCTGCGCGAGGGGCGACGGGTAGATTATCCTGATGGGTTGTGGAGTGAGCGGTTTCAATCCACGCCCCTGCGCGAGGGGCGACGATCGAATCCACCACCTGCCCGGTCACGTCGGCAGGTTTCAATCCACGCCCCTGCGCGAGGGGCGACCGGACGATGCGGCCACGGAGCTGTACAATGGCGGGTTTCAATCCACGCCCCTGCGCGAGGGGCGACGTGGCAGAGGGGGCGCGGCGTGACACAGCATGAGTTTCAATCCACGCCCCTGCGCGAGGGGCGACAAAACATCCTGCACGAGCTCCTCGGCCCTGGAAGTTTCAATCCACGCCCCTGCGCGAGGGGCGACGATGCTCTACCGGTCGGCAGACTGGCGGGCACGGGTTTCAATCCACGCCCCTGCGCGAGGGGCGACGGCCCTAGGGGAATAATCGCAATTTATTTTAGCGGTTTCAATCCACGCCCCTGCGCGAGGGGCGACATTCTGGGCGGGCCGCAAATAACAAGGAGGATGAGTTTCAATCCACGCCCCTGCGCGAGGGGCGACCAATGGAGATC
>Ga0208694_1002389_pt1 | contig 20050 bp, 17 predicted proteins | sample AD_UKC078_MetaG_FD_184442 | JGI IMG/M metagenome (GOLD analysis project Ga0208694, IMG submission 184442) | Active sludge microbial communities of municipal wastewater-treating anaerobic digesters from USA - AD_UKC078_MetaG (SPAdes) (version 2) | ecosystem: Engineered > Bioreactor > Anaerobic >...
GCGCGCGTTCTTGACCTCGATCGCCGTGAACACGTCCTCGCCGTAAACGACGAAATCAACCTCGCTCCCCGATTTCGTGCGCCAGTAAAACAGACGCGCCCCCCCGGAAAGCCCCGCTGGCTAACCGGCGTCGAGTCGGCGACGCAATTAACGGCAAGACGTAATCCCGAAAAAGCGGGAATCGTTCAAAATAAGCAACTAACGACATGAATCATTTTCACCGGATGTGCCGGATCAGTAGTCTAACTGACTCTGCATCGGAACGGCGTAGCAAGTGCGTTGCCTGTAAGCGCGTCAATTCGTTTGAAAACCAAATATGCGCCGTAGAGAGAGCCCTTCGGCAGCAAATCCTTGCTCGTCGAAATCAACGCGAAACCATGGTTACTAAAGTTTTCTATTGTACTAGGCGTCTTTTGCTTTTCTTCAATTATCACATAGTCACAAGTTAAAAGACGGTCTCTAAAAGGTTCTTTTAAAAAAACGTCGTCCGAAAAAACTCTGGCGCCACCATGACCCCAAAAAGAAAACATACGCCAACCAAGACTACGACCAATTATGTAAAGTTGATCTGTGAACAGGAACACAGCATGCGGCCCTTTCCCAATCGTCTGTGTCATCATTTCGAGAGGGGGCGCCATCGAGCGTTTTTCCTTTTGTAGGATTGACCCTAAATTCCTTGCCCCAACCGTCAAAGCACTGGTATAAAGAAGCGCAAAGCCCAGAACAACAGTGATTAATTGCCGCGCTTTACGGCCTAACTTGTGATAAAGCACAGAAAGCCCGGTTGCGGCAAAACACACGGCATAAGGCAGTAGATAAACAAGCCGATGGATGTACACCATTTGCAGGCTGAAAACAAAAACCGTCATCAAAAAGGCAAGCAGAATGTATTTACTGCATTTTTTTAGATCAACGACTATTGATGAAGCAATCCCCCAGATTGTGATCCATGGAACAAAAGTTTTAAGAATAGCCGACCAATTGGGCAGTAATTTATCGCTCAGGTTTTTTTGGAACCCAGTCCCAGATGACATGCCGCTAAATGAGCGAACCAGCGTTTCCGTGACCGTCGGATAAAAAAGCAGGGTTAAAATACCGATAACTAGGGTCGCACAAAATAGTCCAGCTAGCGCTCTTATGAGATAGTTCCGCCATGGCCATTTTTCATCAGTGGCGATAGTCAACACCTCCGCCACAACCAGTAACCCAAAAATAATTGCTGTTTGCCATGTTAATAAAGCGGCAGCAGTTAATCCACCGGCAAGCGCATACTTACAATGAAGAGATTTAACCCTTCCGCGCTCCGCACTCCGAATACAAACCAGCGCCCATACAGTCAGCGCGATTGCCATAACATCGACTCTCGCGCCGCGCACACTCTGAATCATTCTGGGGTCAAACAGCACCAGCAAGCTACACAAAAAAGCAACCCAAGCACAATGTTTTCTCAACAGCAACCATTTCAACATACCCAAGCATAACAAGGCATGGCAAATTAAGGCCCATAGGCGATGCCCGCGTAGCTTTGGGGGCAACACCTTAAAGGCAACTTCCATTGACGCGGGTCCAAGCCAAAATATAGATGGTTTTCTTATTTGATTATCTTGAGTTAGCGTGATCGACCAAGTTGTTGACCGATCTAGAAAGACACGCCCAGCTTCAAGGATATAGCCCTCATCTTGCCAGCATATTGGCGACAAAGACAACGAACTGAGATGCGCGACACAAACTACCAATGTAATCACCGCAAACGTACGAACAGGGTGATTGTTGATACAATGACTGATATTATACATGGCTTCCTCAATAGTTACGCACATCTGCGTAATTGGAGAGTTGGTTTACTCCATAGGACAAGCTTTTGTTGAACACTTTGAACGAGCGTTCAAGGGGACACTATACAATTACCACATTTACCGCTTTGTCCAAACGACATATCGCCCATAAACTGGCGAGCAACGCCCTGTTGAAAACAAAAACCGTGCAACCCTAGATCCCGGCAATTCACAACTACAATCAATGACACCAGCCGCAACATATCCGGCCGCAACAAGTTCGATTTCCCTTTCCGCGCTAACAGACGTTTCTCCGCCGATATACATATCATTCTCGGCAAGCATCTTTTTGCGAACCTCGGTAGCCCTGTTCAAATAAACACGTTGCTGTCTCCACCCCAGCGCCCGCCCTGCCAAGTATAATTCATAGCAGTCATTATAAATTTTAACGCCATGGCCAATCTCCCTTTCGACAACCTTCATAACACGACCATAATCCCTCGCATCCTTCGCATAGTAGTCACACAGATTGCGAAAAAGATATGTTCTTGCAAAAGAAGCCATAAGCATTATTCCCAGCAAAGAGAATATGGCAATTTTGACGCCACGTCCCTTGACATGAGCTGCAAGAAGTGCTGCACCAATAATCGCATAGGGCAAAAAGTACAGCATTCTCCATTCATAGATGCGAGTAGCGATGCTAATAGCGGCGAGAAGAGCAACGCAACCAGCAAGAAGCCGTGTTCTAGGTATCACGAAAAGCGAGCAGAGACCTAATGCATAAAATCCGGGAAAGACGAAGAAACAACGCAAAAATTCGCGCCAAAGCAAACCGTGGTGCGTTTTTGCCTGCGACGTGTTTACTTCAATGACTCGCTTAAAGATTTCAATTGTCCGATCTAAACGCGTCAAAAAAGGCAAAAACAACAGTAGCGCAACTATGGCAAATCCTACACTTGTTGCAGCAAGAAGTGCCACACGGTGATAAAGCGGCTCATGCTCGTCAGCGAAAAACTCCAACATCTCAAACAGCACAATAGGCGCGAGCATGAAAACGGTTATCCACGTGAACTGCGCAACCGCCGCAAAACCACCAGCTATCGCGAAAAGCACTAGTTTCCCTTTCGATGTCTTCGGTCTAAATTGAAGTATCGACAAGGAGACCAACACAAACGTTAAAGCGATAATGTCAACGCGGCCACCACGGACTGAAACTGGAAATTGCGGGTAGGCGCACCAAATCAGCGCGACGATCATTGCAACCCAATCATTCTCAGCCTTGCGCCGTAGATACCACCAGAGTAGAAGTGTGGACAAGAACAGGAATGTAATGGTTACGCCGCGAGATCCGAGTTCTCCGAAGGTAAGATACGCATGTTCCAGAATCCATCCGCCAACATAAAAAATTGCCCACGACTGACTATCAAGACCGGTGTCCCCGAATGACGTCATCGACCAATTCTCCGGCTTGTCAACAATGCCGCCGCGTGCCATTTCCATAATCTGCGTCTCATCCTGCCAATGCACATATGCGCTAGGCAATATTGCATATGTCGTTACAACAGCGAAAGCAAATGCCGCGATAAACAAGACTGTAGATGGTTTTATTTCCATACGTGCCATACATCCACGTCCCTTTCCACCTTATAACCCTGTTTTTCGTACAAGCGACACGCCGACGCATTGTCTTTTTGAGTAACCACTTTGCAGATCTCGACACCTCGGCTACGATAAAAGACCTCGCACTGGCTCAAAAGCTGCTGGCCTAACCCTCGGCCCCGGCACCGCTCGTCAACCGCCAACAGACCAATCTTACCGACGCCCTCAGTGACAGAGGCTGTCACCATGCCCGCCATCCTTCCAGCTTCCATGAGCGCAATCACCTTCGAGTCCACATCCTGCAACGCCTTCCGGACCCACTCGTGATAAAGTTTCTGGAAACAGGGTTTCAACAAAGGGTCGAGATAAAAGCGAGAAAGGTGTCCGCTTGCATACGCCAACCGGAGCAATTCTTCTGTCTCGCCGGTTACAGTCACTGCGGACACATCGTCCGCTCGGACTACGGGATTAACCAGCTTCGAATACGTGCGCTTGTGGTCATAGCATTTACCAGCGTGTTTTTCAAGCACAGCACGGAACATCGGCGCAGACGGGAAGGGCACAAATACGTAGGTCAGATCAGCGCCACACTTTCTCAGGCACTCCGAAAGACCGGCTCCGTCCGTAGTCGGGTCCACGACAACTTGGGCTACGCGCAGGCCGAAGAACTGCGAATCCCATTCTAATATCCGATAGCTCAAACTTGCTTTTCTCCGTTGACACACTCCGCCACGATGAACGTAGGCCGCCCCTTCACTTGATCGAATGTTTTGCCGACATAAACACCTACCAGTCCTAACGACATCAATATGATTCCACCGACAAACCATACCGATATCATGAGACTCGTGAAGCCCGAAACTATAATCATGTTGAAGATTCGGGCAAACAAACAAATTGTGGCGATCAAAAAAGACAAAAGTGAAATGCCGAAACCGAACCTGACGCACAAACGCAATGGCTTGTCGGAGAACGCAATCATGTTTTCACCTGCTAACTTCATCAGTTTGCCAAGCGTGTAAGATGAACCGCTACCCGTTCGTTCTGCATGCGTAACCGAACAGAATGCCTTCTTAAATCCGACCCATTGCACCAGCGCGGGAAAAAAACGAACACGGTCTTGCATAGACAAAACCGCAGCGACCACTTTACGATTGTAGACACCGAAGTTCGCGATCGAACAGTCAATTTTGGTGTCTGTTAAATACCCCAACAACGTGTAGAAGACTCGGGATTGCAGGCGTTTGAACAAAGAATCGTGTCGTTCCACACGTCGGGCAAACACGGAGTCGTATCCCTCCGACGCCTTTGTCAACAATGCCGGAATATCCTCAGGACGATCCTGCAGATCGCAATCCATCACCACGATCCATTCACCGGTCGCGTAGGCTAAACCTGCCGTAATCGCATAGTGTTGCCCAAAATTTCTAGACAGATTTAACCCTTTAACCCTGCCGTCGAGCGCACAAAGCTTAACGATGTCGTCCCAGCACTGATCAGGGCTTGCATCATTCACAAGAATCAATTCGAAATCAACGCCTATTGAAGAAACGCTCTGCTTAACGCGTGCGTACAATTCAGCTAAGAAGGATTTGCCCATGTAAACGGGAACAACCACCGATAGCCGAACCCGGTCATCCTGCTTCGTCGCAACATCTTGATCAGTCTTCATCGTTTGCCTACTGAGAAAACCGTCCATGTGTAGAAATCGGGCAACGACCCCGCTTAACTACCGTATAACCCTTTCAGGACGTTACGCATACTGTCCAGCGCGTAACCGAGCCCCTCGTTGGCCAGATCGGTATAGAGCGGAAGCCGCACCACCCGGTTTGCAAGATCTTCTGTTATTGGCAGATCGTCTGGTTTGTATCCCATTTGCAGGCCTTTTGTAAATGAGTGTAACGGTACATATCCTATATACGCGCTTACCTGCCTTTCCCGTAACTGACTCAGAAACATTTGACGATGTTCGCTGGTATCGAAGATCACAAAGAAGGCATGGTTATTCAACGTCACGTTGGATGGAGGATGCGGTATCCGCAAACACCCGGCCTTTTCGTACGGTGTATACAATTCGCGATACGCCCGGATCACTTTTTTGCGTAATGCAACAATCTCTTCAACATGTTCCAGTTGTGCATATAGTACTGCGGCAAGTATGTCGGAAAGAAGGAAGCTTGACCCTTTGTCAACCCACCCATACTTGCTCTTGACTCCGTCCAGTACAAGTCGGCGATCTGTGCCCTTTTCCTGTAGAAAATGTGCTCTTTCGACCCAATCGGAACGATTGACAATTAAAGCCCCCCCCTCTCCGCATCCGAGGTTTTTTGTCTCGTGAAAACTGAAAGCGGCCAATGGGACGTTGCTGCCACAGAACTTGCCATCCTGATCTTGTGAGTAAAATGATTGTGCCGCGTCGACCATCACAGTCAAATTGTGCCTGCCGGCAATATCTTTTATTTTTTTGAGATCGCAGGGGATCCCAGCATAATCAATCGGCAGAATCATCTTGGTCCTGTCTGTGATCAACTCCTCAATCCGATCAGGATCAATATTCATGGTGTCCGGCGATATCTCGCAAAACACAGGTTTGGCTCCCTGCAAAACCACTGCATTCGCAGTTGAACTGAAGGTGTAGGAAGGCATGATCACCTCGTCACCAAAATCTAATCCGGCTAACATCGCCCCCATTTCAAGAGCAGCCGTTCCCGATGGAGTCAAAAAAACCTCGCCAAAACCGCACATCTCTTTCATCAAAGCAATACACTTCATGCCCCATTCGTGGTTACCACAGTGTTTGCGCGATTCAAGCGCACGCAACATGTACTTTTGCTCATTGCCCGTCAAATAAGGTTGATTGAAAGGTATTCTCATTGTTAAAGTCCAGTATCACTGATTCGAAACGTCAAACGTTTGCTGTAAAAGTCTGGCCTGAACCAGATTTTCCTCGTACTCACCCCCATAGCTTCCGTTTGACACACTCCGGCTAAGATACGTGAGCATTTTTTCAAAATGATTATCAGGTGTCAATGATTGAACCCTTGTACCGGTTTTCAATTCAATCCTAATCTCTGGAGAGAATCCCGGCGGAGCAGTAAACGCTCGGCAAGCGGTCAGCTTGCCTTCACTTCCCCAAATCTCGTAATTGCATTGGTAAAAATTGTCGAAGCCGAAAGCCGTTTGGGACACGAGCCCGGAGTCGCTCTCCAGATAGATGGCTCCTCCGATATCAACGCCGTATTCGGCGCAGTGCTTCAGAGTCGCCGCTTTGACCTTGAAATGCTCACCCAACATGAACGTGGTCGCTTTCAGAGTATAGGCACCCGCATCGAGCAAGGCACCGCCGCCCAACTCCCGTTTGTAACGGATGTTGTCTGCGCCGTCAGAAAAGGGCGGGAAGCCGAAGGACGAGCGAAAACAACGAATTTCACCAATTATACCGGAGGCGATAAGCTTTTTGATCGTGGCATGTTGCGTATGAAACCGGAACTGAAAGTTTTCCATCAACATGCATTTCTGTTCCTTTGCCAAAGCCACCATTGTTTCGACTTCCGCCAAAGTACAACCAAGTGACTTCTCGCAGAGCACATGCTTGCCCACCGCCAGGCACTTCATGACCCACTCCGCATGTAACCCCGTAGGCAACGGCACATAGACCACATCAATCTCTTTCTTATCAAGCAGTTCATCGTACGTGCAGGCCTGACATCCGTAATCCTTGGCAACCGCTTCGGCTTTCTTTCTATCACGGCTGGCCAAAGCAACTAAATGAAAAGCCGGGTGTCGGTGCAATTCTGGGATCAAAGAACGAATTGCAATTTTGGCACATCCCATAACACCCACCCGCAAAATGCTGGTAGTACACTTGTTCATATCCGTCTTTTTACGTTCAGTGTCCATACGCAAGAAGGCTCTTTAACCAAACTTCAGTGCGGCAATCAGACTGCGCGCCTGAATGTTTAAATAATTGTTGAACCGGAGAAACTCCTTAAGCTGTCCTAACGTCAACCAACAGAAGTTCTCAGGCACCTGATCTGGAAAGTCATCCCCCGCCTCGACCACAAGATTCCGGTTCTGTTCACGGTAAAACCGGCCGCCCTCTTCCGACTGTTTTGTGTCGAAGAGAATCTGGTCGCCCGATGCATTCAAAACGTAGTTCAAAAATGGCGGTTGAACGGAACCGGCTCCCTGATAACGACCGGTCAAACATTGAACCGTTGGAGCCATTTCAACGACGTCGAAATTCCCGCATTCAATCTTGGCCTGCACGAGAAAGTGAAAGACCCCCGACATCTTCTTGATAATAAACGCACAAATCCCCTCTTGCATCGGCTCCACGAGCGGTTGACCCCACGAGCGAACCTCGCGGTTTTCGATGAAGACTTCCGCGCCCAACACCCGAAAATACTGCCGATCTGGCCGCACGATCTCGTCTTGCGTGACCTGCCATTCAGCCACTTCATGAAGCGGGATACGGTCAACCAACAGTTCGTAACGTGATTTCAACGAGGATAACCAGTGGAGGATTTCGTCTATCGTGTTGATACCGACACGCGCAAGTTCTGACTCAAACATCGCCTGTCCCCCTCCCCCAACCCCATAGAGGTCCATAAAATGATTGTAAGCCGTATCCGACAAGGAAACCAGAAATTGACGGAAAGAGAGACCGGAAATCACCGTTCGCGTATCCATATTAACGACATTATCGTAATTCATCAGTGCTTTGATCTGCCCTAGTGTCAGCCACCTATAGTCTTCGTTGATCGCCACATCTTCATCAGTAAGGAGCACTATATTACGGTTGCGTTTACGCAAAAAACGACTCCCCTGTTCAGACTGCAACTGATCTAACAGGATTGTCGAGGGTCGTACGTTGTGAAAAAACTCAAGATAGAGTGGTTTGCGACCTTGATGAACTTGTGTGTAATTGCTACGCGTTGCCTGCAATGTCGGCGACAACTGCACATGATTTAAATTCCCCGGTTCAATTTTCGCCTGCATCAGAAAACAAAGCGTGCCGTCTATAATTTTTGTTAAAATCCCCAAAAAACCGACTTCCGGCTGATTGATGATCGGTTGCTCCCACTCACGCCGTGCCCCATCATCGACAACAACCCGTATCCCCTCAATTGAAAAGAATTTACCCGTTTTGTGGCACAAATTACCTGTCTGCGGATGAAACGTCCACTCCTTCAAAGCTCGGAAAGGCACCGGCGCAACTCTGACCGAAACCTCTTCATTCCGCCGACGAATCCATGCTAAAACATCTTCAACGCTCCCAGAAGGCCCGTCTTGCGTCAACAAAGATTCTATCAATTTTTGACCGATGTCTTGCATAATAGCTTCGCGCCTCGCTTATTTAGGTTGGATACGAAACGGGACGGTGATGCGCTTCTCGAACGCTCTCTGCTTCACGACCTTGGCCGGATCGGCATGGGAGAGAGTGTGAATAACTAATAGATAATAGTGAATAATGGGGCAAGGCTCGCGGGATACTCGCCCTTCACCCTTCGCGTCTTCGCGCCTTCGCGCGAAGCAACCGAGCAATGCTTTTACTCTCAAGATTGCGAACCACTGCGTGGTCGCAATAAGAGAAGTTGACCAGCGACCCGCGACTTGCGACCAGCCCTACCCCAAAAAATCTGTGCTCTCTGTGGTTTCCAAAAACCGAGCCATGCCAAAACAAACTAATGAACTAACGCACTAATGAACTAATTAACTTCTTGTCACTTCTTGCTTCCGCCACCTTGCCAGTTATTCACTATTCGTTATTCACTATTCACTGGCTTTTCTACGGACGGCGACACGGATGCGTTCTTTCGCCGTCTCCCAGTCCAGCGGCTTCAGCATCACCGGCATGGGATCATCCTCCGCATCATCAAAGTAAACCAAGCTGCGCAGAACGAGATACTCGGAACCCTGCGGATATTTGTCTCGGTACCATGAAAGCATCGTATCCAATGGGTATCGCTCAAGAAGAAAGGTCAGGTCAATAAAATCCTTTTTGCGGCCGCGACCGGTGATCGCCTCCAACTTCATCGGTGCGATGTCAGTCTCCACCGCCAAGACCACCCCTTCTGTTTCTACTGCATCCGCCAGCCAAACGTATGGATAATCCACAAAATCAACTTTTACGTCGCGAACCAAATAAGTCTCCACGATCCGGCTCCGACTCACGAGTTGGGTGCGGCCATGCAGCCGAAGCGTCTGTTCCAATTCGCTACCCCGCACCTTTAACTTTCCGAACAGATCCAGGTCCTCCGATTTACGGTGTCCGATCTGCAAAGCCAGCGAGGTGCCGCCAACAAGCCGGAGTCCGGCTAACGCGGGATCACGCTGAAGTTGCCTCAAGAGTTCCAAGGTGTCGGGTTCGACTGACTCAAGATGTAGCATCGGAATGATTCTTTGGGAACCTGCCCCACCACAGACAAAAAGGCGACCGTCTTCGCGTCGAGCGAACGTAGCGATTGCGCGGTTTTGATGATCTCATCAAGCGAATAGAGTGCTTTCAATGCCTTCCAGTCGGAGAAATGGCCGTACTCTAATACGCGGGCAATCAGCCAGCTTTTGTTCGCGCGGACATCGACCGTTTCACGATCGACATCCCAGAAGAGCGCGGGAGTAAATCGGGCGATTTCAGCTTGCGAGGATGTGTTGTTTTTAGACATGATTTTCCGACAGTTTCACTTCGGCGGGGAGAAAGCCAGGATTACAGGATTAACAGGATTTATGATTGAAGTTATGACAAGGTAAAGGTAAAAAGTTTAGCGTGGGCGTCTGCGGCTCGCGGGGAGAAAGCCAGGATTACAGGATTAACAGGATTTATGATTGAAGTTATGGACAAGGTTAGAGGTAAAAAGTCTAGCGCGGGCGTCCGCGGCTCGCGGGAACGCTCGCCCTCATCGCTTCACGTCTTCACGTGTTCCCCAAAAACCTTCGTGACCTTTGCGCCTTCGTGTGAGAAATGGTTCCGCCTGCCTTTTCGGGACGGATCCGAAACGAGAAGTGTTTGTGTGAAAAATAAGCGACGATCGTGGTGGAGAGCACGCAGAAAGCGTTCGCGATTGGCGGCGCGAGGGACAAGAGAGTCACCAACAGATAGAGTAACAGCGCGTTGAACAGCATCATCCCCCCGTACACGACATAACAACGCAGATATTCTTGCAGCATCCGGCCGCGCGAACGGAACACGATGTAGCGGTATCCCAAAAACGCATTGGTAATCGCCAGAATGTTCGCAGGGATCAGCAGGAGCAGGTAGTGAACGTGTTGCCCGAATCCGTTGTAGAGCAGCGCGTAGACCGCCGCGCCGAACACCGTATTCCATCCCCCGACAATCAGGTAACGGACCATCTGGCTGTTCAATACGGAAACGAACACAATCTTTCCTCTATCCGTCACGCCTTCACGTAATTCGGCGAGTCTGCGGCAAAGGGCATGGCATTACGGGTATCAACAATCAACAGCGCCCATTCCGCAAGCTGCCGGTAATCCACACCATCATGCGCAGTGGCGATCAGTACGCAGTCGAAGCCAGCGATCGCCTCACGGGTCCAGGCGATGGATCGCGTCCCGGCCCATTGCGGATGCTCACGCGTGACTTTGATGACCGGCACGTAGGGATCGTAGTAGGAGACCTCCGCCCCACGCTGTTTCAACAGTTCCATCAACACATAACTCGGCGACTCGCGGTCGTCATCGACGTTGGCCTTGTACGCCAGACCGAGCACCAGAATCCGGCTGCCGTTCAGCGGTTTCCGCGTTTTGTTGAGGGCCTCGGCCACACGGGTGACCACCATCTCGGGCATGCGGGTGTTCACCTCGCCGGCCAGCTCGATGAATCGGGTGGACTGGCCGTACTCGCGCGCCTTCCAAGTAAGGTAGAAGGGGTCGATCGGAATACAGTGTCCGCCCAATCCGGGACCGGGGTAGAACGGCATGAAACCGAAGGGTTTGGTCTTGGCGGCGTGGATCACCTCCCAGATGTCGATCCCCATCGCGGCGTAGACGACCTTCAGTTCGTTGACGAGCGCGATGTTGACGCAGCGGAAGATGTTCTCCATCAGCTTGGTGGCTTCGGCCGCACGGCAGGAAGAGACCGGCACAAGCGTTTTGATCGCAATGCCGTAAATTTCTTGCGCCTTGGCCAAGCAAGCGGGAGTAAATCCGCCCACCACTTTGGGTATGGTCGCCACCACGCTCTGCGGATTGCCGGGGTCCTCGCGCTCGGGTGAAAACGCCAAGTGGAAATCCTTGCCTGCGGTTAAGCCTGAGCCCTCTTCCAGCACACGCCGCAGATCTTCGTCGGTCGTGCCGGGATAGGTGGAGGACTCGAGGGCCACCAACATCCCCTTGCGCAGGTGGGGCGCGAGCGCTTTGCCGGTTTCCAAGACAAACGAGAGGTTCGGTTCGCGGTTCTTGTTCAGCGGCGTGGGTACGCAGATGATCACCGCTTCCGCAGTTCGCGCGGCCGCGAAATCAGTGGTGGCGTCCAGACGGCCGGAGGCGAATGCCTCCCGAATCTCCTCCGCGGTGATGTGCTTGATGTAGGAACGGCCCTGTTTGAGCGCCTCGATTTTGGCGGGGTCGATATCGATGCCGATCACCTTCGCCCCAGAACGGCTGAACTGAAGGGCCAGAGGTAAACCGACGTAACCGAGACCGACAATGGCGATCGTTTTCATAAGTCGTTAGTTCATTCGTGCATTCGTGTGGAATCGTTTGTTGCGATCACGCAGTGGATCGCAACGACGAGTGTAAAAGTGGCGTTATTCGCCGCTTGTGCGCGTCTTCGTACTGCGTATTGACGGCAGGAAGCCAGCAGCGCATACCAAAGCCAGGACCCAGACGGTCAACACGGCGGGCGAACGGAACGGCAGGTCACCAAACGAATGGCAGACCGTGGCCGCAGTGCCGACCAGCACAGCGACGAATTCAGGCGGCAGGCGGTAGAGCCAAGCCGGTTTGGCAACGGATTTGGATGGCGCGGTGTTTTTCGCCAGATCGCGACATAAGCAAAAAGCCTGCCACAAAATCGGCAGAAGGAGGGCCGCGACACACAGCAGGAGCAACCCGTATCCGACCACCCCCTGCTCCGCCAGAAACTGCAGCGAATCGTTGTGCACATTGGCGCCGCCCTGAATCTGCATGTGCTTCGCCTCTTCAGGCGTGATGTATTGCACGAGATAGTGCGGATAACCCCACCCGCCGACACCGAAAACCGGATAATCCCGGAAGATCTCTTTGGCGATCCGCGTATGGTAATAGGAACGACCGGTCACGCGGTCCACCACTGCGGCTAGCGTGATGGTGCTCACCTCCTTTTTCAGTGCTTCGGGCGCAAAGACCGTCAGCCCTAGCCCACTGAGGAAAACCATACCAAGAAACAGCGAGACAATGATCATATGCTCGGCACTGTTGGTCTTCTGCCAAGCGCCGATCGCCATATACAGTGCCAGAACCAGAAAAACGAGTCCGCAAAGCAAAATCGCGGCACGGCTCAGCGAAGCGATTGCCGCGCCCACGTTGAGTACCACCGCAATCAGGAGCGCGTGCCGTTCATAAAAAGGCGTGTCTTCCTTTACCGCAGTCGCGAAAGCCGCAGACGGCCCGACCCACCTTTCACTCACACGACCAAACCAGAGCCCGAACGAGAGGGCGAACAGCAGCGTGAAGAACGCTCCCGCCAGATTGGGGTAGCCGAAGGTGGAGAAAAAATGCGAGAAGGACTCTTCCCCCCAAAAGATGCTTTTCGCACCAGTGGCCAGTTGGACGAAGCCGAACAGGGCAAGGGCCGCGCCATTCCAGCACAACCATTCCAACAGCAGGCGTTTGCCTTTTTTCAGCAGTCCGTGCCGGGCGGCCAGTGCCGCGATGAGCGCCGGCGGGAACCAGAGCAACAACACCATATGCTCGTCAGCGCGAACGCAAAACGGCAAGCCGGGCATAGGCGGGGCCGTATTCTGCCATTGTTTGGTTTCGGGATTGAACTGCGGGGCACCTGCCACATTAAAGAGCGGGATCACCAACAGCACGGTCAACAGGATAGCCAGATAAAGTAACGGATCGCGGCCCAACGCGCGCCAGACGCGGCGACGCGCTTCAGAAAGGGTTTCGGTACTTTTCGCCTGAGGAAAGATCAGCAGAAACTCCAAGGCAAACAGACTCAGCCAAGGGATCACCGGCAGAAGCAGATCCGGCCGCGTGCCGCCATGAATCCAACTGAAAGCCATAACCAGCGCTAGGACGTGGATAAGGATGAGGTTACGGATGAAAAAGCTCATGAGAAGTGCATTAGTGCGTTAGTGAATTAGTGCGCGAGTTGGTTATGCACGAGTTAATCAGTGTCGAGGTTTTGAGTGTCGGGATGAACGGGAGATGCTGGAAAACAGTTTAAGCAACTCAACGGCCTCAGCATAAAGAGGCTGCCCCGCTTCCCGTTGCTGGACGGGAAGCAACTGAGACTCCAACAAGACTTCGAACCAAAAACTGTCTCGTTAGATTCCTTCTCAACAACGCTTATCTTGTGCGAAAAATCAGCCTTTGACTCAGCTTTGTTTGCTTCACGATAATTCGCTCCCATCGCGGTTCCAGACTTAGCGAGTTGATAAACCAACACGTTTACCGCGCGACGTTCCGGGAGCGTGTCCAGCCAGTTTACAAGGGCAACCGCAAAACGCTTCGTTCTTTGCTCTAACTCCTCCTTAAACTCCGCATTCGTCACGACACACTCCCAAACTAACGCGGGCGAAGCCCGCAACCCAAGTTAATTAGTGCATTAGTTTTTCTGGGAGTGCGCTGTCCCAAAAAACCTTAGTGCCCTTTGTGCCTTCGTGTGAGAAAACAACTTGTTTTTTATTGCGTGTAAGGCACTAATGCACTAATTAACTAATGAACTAACGAACTTCTCAAGTTCTGCTTTCCAATGCGGCATGGGGGGGAGGCCGGCGAGGCGCAGCATGCGCTTCTCCAAACGGGAGTTGGCAGGGCGCGGCGCGGGACGGGGGAATTCAGCGGTCGTACAGGGTTCCAAACCACGGGTCAGGCCGGCACAACGGAAAATCGCGCGCGCGAAACCGTACCATGTGGCCTCGCCTTCGCAACTGCCGTGTATCACGCCGGGGATTGGATGCTCCAGCAGTCGCGCGATCAATCCGGCGACCGCATCGGCAGAGGTCGGATTGCCGATTTGGTCATCAACGATCTTGAGCGGCGCACCCTCCTGTGCGCCAAGCTTGAGCATCGTATGCAGAAAACTGGGACCGCCCTCACCGTAGAGCCAGGCGATACGCACGATCGTGTGGTCGGGACAGTGCGCGCGCACCGCCTCTTCCCCCGCAAGCTTGCTGGCACCGTAGACCGTGCAAGGCGCAGGCATGTCAAATTCGTGATACGGACGGTCGAGGCAGCCATCGAACACATAGTCGGTCGAGATGGCGATCACACGCGCACTGTGGCGCAAGGCGGCACGTGCGACACAAGCACTACCCAGCGCATTCACACGAAAAGCGGCGTCGGCATCCGACTCGCAGGCGTCCACCTGCGTCATGGCGGCGCAATGGATTGCCACGTCCGGCTTGAAGCCGCCGACCGCCTGCTCCACGCTACGGCTGTCGGCGATATCCACCTCCGGCAAATCGGCAATGAACAGCTCGTGCTGCTGGAAGTGACGCTGCAGCGTTCTTCCCAACATCCCCTTGCCGCCTGTGATGAGGAGTTTCATTAGTTCATTAGTGCATTAGTTAATTAGTGCGTTCGTGCATTACGGTTCGACAAGCATGCCTCGCTTATTGATTGCGACCACACAGTGGTTCGCAATCGTGAGAGTAAAAGCACTGCCCTGTTGTTTCACGCGAAGGCGCGAAGGGCGAATGTCCTCACGGGTCGCCTTCCACTCAGGTTCCCTCGCAGAACACCGGAGAGGGACGAGCGTCGCCCGTCCCTGCGCTTCGCAAGCCGCGCCACTTGAGTGTTGAAAGTTGAGCGTTCGATCCCGATAGCGATTTGGATACCGATGGCACACTAATGCACTAATGAACTAACGCACTAATTAACTAATACACTCTAGTACCGGTAATGTTCCGGCTTGTATGGGCCTGCCACCGGCACACCGATATAGTCGGCCTGTTCCTGGCTCATGACCGTCAACTTTGCGCCGAGCTGGTCGAGATGCAGACGCGCGACCTCTTCGTCAAGTTCCTTGGGTAACCGGTACACGCCGACATCCAACTTCTCATTCCACAGTTTGATCTGGGCGAGGGTTTGGTTGGTGAAGCTGTTGGACATCACGAAACTCGGGTGTCCCGTAGCACAGCCTAGATTGACCAGACGCCCCTCAGCCAGCAGGTAAATGCAGTGGCCGTCAGGGAAAACATACTTGTCGACCTGAGGCTTGATGTTGACACATTTGATACCGGGCCACGCTTTCAGCTTGCCAACCTGTATCTCGTTGTCGAAATGGCCGATGTTACAGACGATCGCCTGATCGCGCATTTTTGACATGTGCTCCGCAGTGATCACATCACAGTTACCACTGGCGGTCACATAGATGTTGGCATAGGGCAGCGCGTCCTCAACGGTCGCGACTTTGAAACCGGCCATGCAGGCCTGCAAGGCGCAGATCGGATCGACTTCCGAAACCCACACCTGAGCCTTGTGCGCCTTGAGCGCCTCGGCGGAGCCTTTCCCCACGTCGCCGTAGCCGCAGACAAAGGCGACCTTGCCAGCGACCATCACGTCCATCGCGCGCTTGATACCGTCTACCAGTGATTCGCGACAGCCGTAGATGTTGTCGAATTTGGATTTAGTCACCGAATCGTTGACGTTGATCGCAGGCACCAACAGCTTGCCTTCGGCATGAAGCTGATACAGGCGGTGCACGCCGGTGGTGGTTTCCTCGGAAACGCCCTTCCAGGTCTCAATCGCGCGTCCGAACCAGCCGGGCTCCTCTTTGAGAACGCGCCTGATCAACGCGTTGATGACTTGCAACTCTTCGACGTCGGTGGGGACGTCAAGAAAGGACACGTCCTTTTCAGCTTGGAAACCACGGTGAAGAAGCAACGTCGCGTCACCGCCGTCGTCAACAATAAGTTGCGGTCCAGAACCGTCCGGCCAAGTCAGCGCCTGCTTGGTGCACCACCAATACTCTTCGAGCGTCTCCCCTTTCCAAGCGAACACCGGAATACCGCGCGCGGCGATGGCTGCGGCAGCGTGGTCCTGTGTGGAGAAGATGTTGCAGGAGGCCCAGCGCACATCCGCGCCCAGTTCGACCAGCGTCTCGATCAGCACGGCGGTCTCGACCGTCATGTGCAGGCTGCCCGTGATCCGAGCGCCCTTGAGAGGCTTTTGCGGGCCGTACTTGGCGCGCGTGGCCATGAGGCCCGGCATCTCTTTTTCAGCGATTTCGATGGCCCTGCGGCCCCAATCGGCCAAGCCGATGTCTTTGATTTTGTAGGTCATACTTTCTCGCACAATGATAAGTAAGAGGGCACAGCTGGATGAAACCATGAAACTTCACGAGAAACAAGGGTGCCCCCCTTGGTGTCCCGGCGGTTTCAGAAAACGTTCAACGCTCAAGCAAGTGCGCAAAATCTGCAGGCGCTGTCGGCTCTACCGATCCTGCCGGTCTGATGACGAGAGACAAGAGACGCGATGTCGATCCGACGCACGGCTTGTGTCTGGCATCCGTCTTGTGTTTCGCGCCTTTCGCGGTTAAAAAAACTCCTAAATCCTAAATGCTAACTCCGCACACAGCGCGGCTGTGCCTTTGTGTGAGATTACCTAATTCCGGCGGCGGAGCGAAGGGCGGCGACGCGGTCGGTCTTCTCCCACGGGAAACCATCGCGGCCAAAATGGCCGTAGTTGGAGGTCTTACGGTAGGACCAGCCCTTCGGTTTGATGAGGCCAAGGTCTTTAATCAGCATGCCGGGACGGAAGTCGAAGATCTCGTTCGCCATCAGGATCTTGGCGATTTTCTCATCGGCGATCCGACCGGTGCCGTACGTGCTGACATTGATGCTGAGCGGCTTGGCGACCCCGATCGCATAGGCGACCTGAATCTCGCATTTGGCGGCGAGACCGGCGGCCACGATGTTCTTCGCGGCATAGCGGCAATAGTAAGCGGCCGACCGGTCGACCTTCGAAGGGTCCTTTCCGGAAAAGGCGCCACCGCCGTGCGAACCAACACCGCCGTAGGTATCGACGATGATCTTGCGGCCGGTCACGCCGGAATCGCCGCAGGGACCGCCGATCACGAAACGGCCGGTGGGATTGATGTAGAACTTGGTCTTGTTGGTCAGCATGCCGGTGTCTTTGAGGAGATCACGCGCGGCTTCCTCCAGTTCCTTGCGGATGCGCGCAATCGGTACGTCACGCGTCTGATGCGAGATCACCACCGTAGTGATTTCCTTGGCCTCGCCATTCTCATGGAGCACGCTAACCTGCGCCTTGGAGTCAGGACACAGATACGCGATCTCGCCGTTTTTACGCAGTGTCGTGAAGAACTGCAACAGCGAATGCGAGAAGACGATCGGCGCCGGCATGAGTTGCCGCGTGGCGTTCGATGCGTAACCGAACATCATCCCCTGATCGCCCGCGCCCTGGTTCTCGGGCTTGATCTTGTTCACGCCGCGCGCGATGTCGACCGACTGTCCGTGCAGTGCGCAGACGTAGTTAAATGTATCGTAGCTGAAACCTTCCGCAGGATTGTCGTAGCCGACATCCTTCACCACATCCCGCGCGATTTTGCCGGGATTGATCCGGTCCCAATCCTTGCAGGTGATCTCGCCGAGATTGACGACGAGGTTGGGGCCGACCGCCGTCTCGCATGCCACATGCGCTGCGGAATCCTTTGCCAGACAGGCGTCCAGAATCGCGTCGGAAATCTGGTCGCACACTTTGTCAGGATGGCCCTCTGAAACTGATTCGGAGGTGTACACGTGACGCGTCATCATTTTGCTCATCGATGTTGTCCTTTTACGATAGGGTGCGTTCAAAAACGCCCCGGGAAATCTCTGTTCCGGACGGATTTAACAAAGACTCCGTCCCCGCAAAGTATGCAGAAAAGCCTTTCCGTAAACTTTGCAATCCACTATACACAAACGAATTATACATTCAGGAATCACCCGTGTCCGAATTTCATCCGTCACGGTTCTGCCTGGTGTTTACGGTACCACAGGAGTGACCAGCTTGCAAGCGCGTGGTCGCGACAATTCAAGCGTACGAACGCCGATAGGCATCGGTCAGGGAGATTGATTCGACAGGCGAGATCAGAAAACGCTCAAAGCCCGCCTCGTAGAGCATTGTCCGGCAGGCGTTGACGTCCCGCCCGCGGCGTCCCAACGTCTCTTTTTCCAAGTCGCGCGGATTTGCCCCGCTCTCGGCGCAGATCGCGTTCGCCCCGGCCGTGAGACCGAGCAGATTCGGCTCATGCACCGCGATGGTCTTCGTCTCCGGACAGGCCAGCGTCGCCAACGTGACCACAGCGGTCACCTGCGCAAGCCGGAGTTCCGAAATCTGGCCGCGAGGAGCCAGCGGCGCCGACGGCACATACACGCGCCGCATGACGGCATGCTGAAAACACCCGTACTCGACCCCGATGAAAATCTGGTCCGCCAGTTCCTCCGCGCTATGCTCCGGCCCGATGGGTTCGCAGCAGGTGTACCAATCCAACCCTGCCTCCTTGATGATACGGATCGTCGCTTTGCGCTGCTCGGGGTCAAGCGCGGTATCGCTCCCTTCCCTGAGCCGGCAGACGTGGTAGGCGCCGCTGACGCCCGCCGCCTTCAAGTCCCGCATCTGCACCGCGTCAAAGTCCCCGATGTTGACGAGAAGCTGCGTGTGCCGCGGGATCCGCTCCAGCGCCTTTTGCACGATACGTATCAACCGCTCGAAGTCGAACGTGTGCATGGTCATGAGGAAGAGGGCGTAAAGCTCCCCCGTGTTCGTAAAGTCGTCAATGCCACGCAGAATCTCCTCATCGCTCATCACGCTCGGCTCGAATGTCGTGTGCCCTTCGCCGAAAGCACAGAACTTGCATTTGCCTGGACAGGCCGCGATCTCGACACCGATCTGTCCGAAAAGAATTCCGCTGTTATTGAAGCGCTGTCTGGTGCTCGCGTCCGCAACAGCACGCAAAAGCGAGGCCTCCAGAGATGTCTCAGGGAATTGCAACAGAAAGACACACTCGTCCCGATTAGGGGCTACGCCTCCCTGCGCCGCTTCAAGAATCGCCAATACTCTTTTATCAACGTTCATCTTTGTCCCCATTCTTTTTGCCTTGTATCCCGCCGCCCGCCGCCGCCCTTTCAAGTTAGGTCATGATGATAGCACGTAACCGTCCAGAGTCGCAATCTCTATCAAATTGAAACTCCAAAACCCCACTTGACAAAGCGGCAATCAGTTCGTGACAGGGGGCATGCGAGTCGAGCGCGCGTTTTGTGTGCGCGCTGTCGGGAGCGCGGGCGGCTTCCGCGCTACGCGCGGATGTAGGATTTATTTAGGAGTTAGGAGTTAGGATTTAGGATTTAGGATTTAGCCCGCCGTGCGGCTCTGCCGCGAAAAAACCTTGGAAGTAAGTTTAGGACATGATTAACATGATGTTGTTCAATCCTGAAAATCCTGTCATCCTGGCAATTTATAGGCAAGGAGTTTTTCACTTCGACGTTCTGAGTTCGGCG
>Ga0208694_1002396_pt1 | contig 19984 bp, 10 predicted proteins | sample AD_UKC078_MetaG_FD_184442 | JGI IMG/M metagenome (GOLD analysis project Ga0208694, IMG submission 184442) | Active sludge microbial communities of municipal wastewater-treating anaerobic digesters from USA - AD_UKC078_MetaG (SPAdes) (version 2) | ecosystem: Engineered > Bioreactor > Anaerobic >...
GAAGACCTACACCTACTGGAACAGGCGGCCTGCGCTCTCCACGGGGCCGGTGGTTTCGCTGGTGCAGTCGGACGGTGTCAAGCGCGTGCTCGGCATTGTGCCCATTCATCCGGACGGCTCCTGCTGGTTCACCGTGCCGAGCGGTGTGGCGTTGCATTTCCAACTGCTGGACGAGCAGCACCGGGCGCTCCAGACGATGCGCAGTTTCGCCAATGTCATGCCGGGGGAGAGCCGCGGCTGTCTGGGTTGTCACGAATCGCACAGCCGCGCGCCACAGATGGGTGCGGGTCCGTCCACGGCCGTCCGCAGCACGCCCGACACGATCACGCCCGTGCCGTGGGCTTTTGACGATGGCTTCACCTGTGCGCCGGAAGGCTGCACGACACTCGCGCAGGCGCGTGAAATGGGCCTGAGCAAAGGCGCGCGGGCGGAGAAGTCGAAGGTGACTACCACGGCGCGGTTCGGCACTTCGGTCGGCTACCTCAAAGACGTGCAGCCCGTGCTGGACCGGTACTGCGGCAAGTGCCATCAGGGCGAAGGCAGTGCGCGGAAGAAACTGGATCTCACCTTGCGCGGTTACGAGCCCTACCTCACGCTTGTCGGACGCCCCGGCTGGGGGCGGACGAACGCCGTTCCAGAAAAGTTGCCGCCGGGATATGATCTGGCCGGAACCCTGCAGGTCGAAGCCTACAGCACGGTCGATCCGGCCGCCTACGTGACACCCGAACCCATGACACGCCTCTCGTACACCAGCAGGCTGGTTGCGCTCGCCGCGAGCGGCAAGCACCATAACGTGAAAGTCGATCCCTACAGCTTGTTGCGGCTCACACTTTGGGTGGACACAATGTGCCCGTATCTTACGGACGTGGAGATCCGCGCCGATGATGATCCGGAGTTCCAAGGCTCCGACTGGCTGGCCATCCGGCCGCGCTTGAAAACCGCACCGATCGTGATCCGGCCGGGACCTTTCCGCGCGAACGCGCAGGGAATCGAGTGAGGAAGAAAACGAATTCGAGGAGAAAAACGATGACCTTCAAGCACATGCTGTTTCTTGTGCCGCTTGCCTCGCTGGCGGGCACGATTCAAATCCCGGGTTCCTGGTCGATGCCGACGGAGGAGCGCGATGCCGTCACACTAAATGCGCTGCCGCCAGCCGTGCCGCGCAAGGCGTCCGGCATGCGGACCACACTCGCGCAGGCCTCCGTGCGGACAGCAGAGGACGTGTCCGTGGCGGAACTGAAAGGGTTTCCGGGCGTGCGGATCGCGGAAGGCGAAATTGTGCTGGCCTACGCCCCGGTGACGAAAACCAGCGCTTTCGCGGCCATGGCCAAATCAGACGCGACGCAAAAATGGTACGGCTCTGATTACTGGATCGGTTCCGAAGGGTGGGCCCGCGTGGGAAGGGACTGGATGCATCCCGGCCATGCCGTTGATGTGGCGCGCACCTTTATCGCGCCCGTCAACGGGCGCGTTTCGGTCTCCGGAACGGTCAGGAAACTACACCTCGACGGCGACGGCGTGAAGGCCTTTGTGCAACACAACAACAGGACCCTCTGGACAGCGGAAGTGAAAGGGCGGGATGCGGTCGGGCAGCAACACGCGCTCACGGTCGAAGTCAAAAAAGGGGACACGCTCCGCTTCCTCGTCAATCGTCTGGGGTCCCATGCGTGCGACACTACGGGCTGGGATCCGGTCGTCGCGTACGAGGGCGGGGGCGTACACCGGGCCTCCGAAGGCTTTTCGGACAAACAGGAGGCGAACGGCTGGCGTTACGAGTTTTCGGGAGGACCGGCCGCGCAAACCTCCCTGCCCACTATATACGGGGTGGGCCGGGATCTGAAACTCTACCGCAACGCGATTGACACGGTAAACGCCCTGCCTTTTGTGATCGTCTCGGACGGCAACAAGGAGGATGGCTTTATCGGCTATGTGATCGCACGGGATTCGGATGCCGCCTGGACCCTGAGCCGCGATCCGGGGGGGATAAAGGTGGCGGGTGCGGGCGCGGCGGTGGTTGTGCGTTACGACGGCACATGGATCGAGGGGCTTACGCTGCTGGCTGCCTTGTCCGGGGTAGAAACGTCTCCCCAAAGAGTCCGCGACGGTTTCGGGGGAGCCGTCCTGCCGAAGCTCGGCTCCGTGTTCCGCGCCGCCTATGCGAAGGCCGTGGCCGGCGTGCCGCATGCGCCGGAGCCGGACCTGTTCCTGCTGGCGGTCTCGGAGTGGGTGCAGGATGACCAACTCTTCGGTTGCACGGATGAGCAACGGCTCACCGCGTGCGCAAAAGAACAGGCGGAACGGATAGAACAGATCACAGGGAAACCCGACGCGTCGGCAGGAACGGGATGGGGAGGATACCTGCGGGCGCGGCTCCTGAAGCGCGCGGCCCTGTTGTCCGATCCCAGACTCGCGTACGGCGAGTTGCTCTTCTGCACGCGCCGCAATCCGGCTTGGAACCACGAGGTGGCACAGTATTTCGGTTGGCGGCAGCGGCCGGGCGGCAGCCTGTTTGTGCTGGAGAAACCCGGCGTCTCCCTGATGCGGCGAGATCTGATCAACGGAAGGCTCCCTCCCGGTAACCTTCTCGAACCGCGCCTGTCCTACGACGCCCGCTCCGTCCTTTTCTCTTTTGTGGCGACGGATGGCGCACTCGATCCGCGTACGTTGCCGCGCAACGAGACCGACACGAACCACCACTACTATCACCTTTACGAGATTGGTGCGGACGGCACAGGCCTGCGCCAGATCACGGATGACATCTACGACGACCTGATGCCCGAGTGGTTGCCGGACGGCGGCATCGCCTTTGTCTCCACGCGCCGCCGCACCACCTCACGCTGTTTCTGGTGGAGCTACAGCGACCGCTGGCACTCCTACACCATGTTCCGCATGGCGCGCGACGGTTCGGACATCCGGCAACTCTCCTGGAACGACGTGAACGACTGGTTCCCGGCGGTCGCCAACAACGGCCATCTGCTCTTCGCGCGCTGGGATTACATCGACCGCGATGCGGTCACCCACCAGAACCTCTGGTCCATGAGGCCCGACGGCACCAACCCCATGGCCGTATGGGGCAACGAGGTGCCCAAGCCGCACTGCACCTTTCAGGCCAAGGCCATCCCCAACAGCGGCAAGATCGTGTGCGTTGCCTCCGCGCACCACGCGATCACCGGCGGGCCGATCATGCTGATCGACCCCGCCGTGCACAACAACAGCGAAGCCGCGGTGACGCGCCTGACCCCGGGCCACTACCCCGAAGCGGAACGCGGCTCCAACAACGAGTGGTATAACGCGCCCTGGCCTCTCGGCGAAGATCTGTTTCTCGTGGCCTACAGCCGCGACCCGCTGATGTACGAGCCCGCGCGCCACAATCCTGATTACGCCCTCGGGCTCTACGTGCTCGACGCCTGCGGCAATCGCGAACTGCTTTACCGAGACGGCCTGATCGGTGCGACCTGCCCGACGCCGCTTCGGCCGCGCCCCGTGCCGCCGGTCCTGCCCTCTGTCCTGAATCCCGCGCTCGCGCAACGGGAACAGGGTGAGGTTTTCATCTCGGATGTCTATGAAGGCATACCGAAGGCGAAACGCGGCACGATCAAAAAGATCCGCGTGGTGCAGGTCTTCCCGAAAACCACACGGGACTCGATGGTGCCGCGCATCGGTGTGGCGGGCGAGGAGAACACGCGCGCGGTACTCGGCGAAACGCCGGTTGAGGCGGACGGCTCGGCCCGTTTCCTTGTGCCCGCCTGCAAACCGATCCTCTTTCAAGTCGTGGATGCCGACGGTTGCGCGTACCGGGTCATGCGTTCCAGCACCTCGCTCATGCCCGGCGAGCGCGTCTCCTGCGTCGGCTGCCACGAAAATAAAATGGCCGTCTCTCCCGCGGCACTGAAAAAAGTGGCGGCCATGATGCGTCCCGCGGCCGAGCTGACACCCACGCCGGAGTCGGGACGCCCGTACGGCTTCGTCGAGCAGGTGCAACCGCTCTTCGACGCCAAATGCGTCTCCTGCCACGGCGACCGGAATCCCAAAGGAGGCATCGCGCTCACCCGGACGCTCCGGGGCGCATACACGGCGTCCTATGATTCACTCTGTTACGCCACGGATTCGGAGGGCAAGCGCGTGCGCCGCCTCTCCAAAAAGAGTGGCCGTCCGCTGGTGACCTGCTATCCTATGCGTAATCAGATTCAGGTCACACCCGAAGGCGGCGAGGACAGTGCGCGTGGCAGCGGACTCTTCCAGATGCTCAAGGAGGGGCACGGCAAGGTCAGGCTGACTCCGGAGGAGTTGCGCCGCATCGCGGTGTGGATCGATCTGAACGCCGTCTTCTACGGCGTGTACGAGCCCGAGGCGCAACTTGCGATGCAGCGCGAGGGCAAGCCCGTGCCCATGCCGGCGATCCAGTGAGCCTGCGGCGGGGCCCAAGCGTGTGGCGTCCGATGTGTGCGGGGAACAGGATTAAGACACCGGTCACGACCGGGACCGGAAAGGACAGGGAAAAAAGGAGGAAAGCATGCGGATTCTACACGGGTTTTTCGGAACGGGATTGGGGCTTCGGCACATCATCCCCATGCTGGCGGTTTTGGGCGGGGCCCGCGCAGCGGATTACTACGTCAGTCCCGAGGGCCGGGATACGGATCCGGGCACCGAGTCGAGTCCGTGGCAGACGATCGCCAAGGCTTCCGCGACAATGACCGCCGGAGACACGGTTCACATCATGAAAGGCGTCTATCGGGAATGCGTGAGGCCAGCGCACTCCGGATTACCGGGCCAACCGATCACCTACACCGCATATCCCGGACATTCGGCGGTCATCGACGGGATCGGCGTCGCGCTGGCCAAGCGCGGCGGCATCCTCGGTCTGGTTGACATCGGCAACAAGAAGCACATCCGGATTTCCGGACTGACCGTTATCAACACGATGGAACAGAATGCCGCAGGCATCTTCGCCGCCGGGTGCGAAGACCTCATTTTGGAGAACAACCGGATCGCCAACACCGGCGCATCCGGGATCCTCACCTACCGTTGCTCGAAGGTCCTCATCGACGGCAACCGGGTTCAGAATGTCTGCGTCCGAGGCGGCCAGGAGAGCATTTCGTTGATGTATACCGACACGTTCGATGTCCGGAGCAACTACGTGCACAGCACGCCGCCCAGTCTGACCGGCAAAGGCGGCTGGCTTTACCGGAAGGAGGGGATCGACGCGAAAGACGGCTCTTCCCACGGACGGATATTCGGCAATCATGTGCACCACACCAGTCTCGGCATTTATGTCGACGCCCGCGGAACGGCGCGCGACATTGAGATCTCCGGAAACATCATTCACGATATTTTCTCCTCGTTCGAAGAGCCCGGCGGACAGGGCACGGGCAACGGCATTGTGATCGCCTCTGAAACGGAGGGCACCATCGAGAACATCCGGATTTTCAACAACCTGATCTACAATACACATTTCGGAATCCGTCTGGCGGGGTATGGCGACCCGGGCCACCCGGTCATGACGAATCTCACTGTGATCCACAACACGCTGTACCGGACACGCCGGGGAATCGAATTATCGAGTCGGAACGCAACGGGCATCGTGATTCGGAACAACCTCTGCAGCCGCAGCACCGACTTTGACATCGGCATCTTCCGGAACTCGTGGGGGGACCAGCCGCGGATGGTTCTGGATGACCCGACCCTCTGCGTCGCAAACAACCTGCTCGACGTCCCGGCAGGGGCGGGACGGCCATGGGAACGCGATAACCTCTACGGCGCGGCCAACTTTGTCGCCCCGGAAGCCGGGGATTTCCGCCTGCGCGCGGATTCCGCGGCGCGCGACCGGGGCACCGCCGCCGGGATGCCGTCGGTTGACATCACCGGGACCCCGCGACCAGTCGGTGCCGCGCCGGACATCGGCGCCTATGAGTTCACGGGGCCCGGAGTCAAGACGGAGTCGGCCAGCCCCGCTATCCCTGCGGCGCGGCCACAGCCGTGAGCCGTCCCCTAGGTTTTCGCGCGCGCATGAGCGGTTGCCCCGAACTTACTGCCCCGCCCGATAGCGATCCCGATAGCGATAGCGATCCCGATTTAGATGAAACCATGAAACCATGAAACCCAGAAACCAGAAACCCTTGAACCCCCGTCGTTGTGAGCCACTGCGTGGTCACAATAATCGATCCCGATCCCGATAGCGATCCCGACCCCGATTTAGATGAAACCATGAAACCCAGAAACCCAGAAACCAGAAACGTGAAACCTGAAACCAAAGAGCAGTTGAAGGTTCAACTGCTCTTTGGTTTCAGGTTTCACGTTTCATACGTAGATGGGCGCAGATTTTTAAGGGCACTAAAAGAGTCTGATCAGGCTGCCCTGATCCGGCAGTTTCTCCAACTCGACTTTGAGCGCCGTGAGCGTGGCGTTGGTGACCACGGTGGTGACGTTGGTGATGCTCGGCGTACGCGTGAAGTCCCATGCGAACCAAGTGGTCGGCGTGGTCGAGCGGTCCGGCACATCCGCCGCCGGGATCGTGAGGCGCACGTTGTAGTCGCCCTCGCTCTCCACCGCCGAGTTCGTGAACCCGGCGTCCGCGAAATCCGCCACCACCTGCTCCAGCGTCTTGGCGCCGGGCGTCAGCGCCAGCCGCATGTTGAGCGCGACCAACCGGTTCGTCCGGAGATTCGAGATTTCCACATGCCCCATGGGCGCAGGATCGAACGGTCCGGTCGCCATGACGCCGCCTACGCTCAGCGAGCCCTTGAGCGCCTCGCTTGCCAGCGCCACGCTTGAGGTGGTGTTGAGCAGTTCCTGAACGCTCCACATGTTGCTGTCTGGAAGGGACGTGTAGTTGAAGCCGGTGCTCTTCACCCCGGTCATCAGCGCGAAGGTGTTGGTGCGCAGCAGCAGCGCCCCGCCGTCAAGCGCCACGCGGAGATGACCGCAGCGGTAGGCGCTGTTGTCCGTAAAGTTGACGGGCGCGAGATGCGCCGGGCTCTTGTCGAGCGTGTACTCCAGCAGAAAGTGCTTAGCCGGTGCCCCCCCGACATAGCTGAACATCGGAATCGTGACCCGCGGCGCGGAACCCTTGAGGCGAAACTCCGAGGTGCCGCTGTTGAAGATGGCGTAGTTGGCCGGTGCCACGCTGAAAACGCCGCCGCTGATCTCGACCCGCACGATCTGCGTCGTGGAGCCGTACACATAAAAGCCCGCGTTGGTGACCTCGCCGCCGCTCTGCACAAAGTGATGCCCGGCATAAACCTTCAGATTGCCCTTCTCCCCGAACCAGCCCTCCCGGATCAACACCGTGGGCCGCTCACCCGCCGTGCCGCCCGGCAGATCAAACGTGTCGCACATGATCGTGCCGCCATTCAAATCAAGCTGCCCGCCGCATGCCACCTCGAACTTCGCGTTCGCCGCCGCATTGGTCACCGTCAGCACGGCATCTTCGATCCGGAGCGTACCGGTCTGACCGACGCTGACCTGATTTGCGGAAACAGCCGCTCCGTTGTGGGCCACAAAACGACTCGAGTCCGTTCCGTTGAGGGTCAGCCCCCCTGCCGTCACCGCCAGCCTGCCGCCGTTCATCTCCATGGCGTTCGTCGCACCCGCGAACAGCAGCCCGTTGTTGATGGTGATGTCGCTCTCCGTCATGGCTACCAGACCCGTGGAACCCGAGGAATTGCCCACGTTGACCGTGTTGAAGGTGTTGGTGTGGCTGTTGAGCGTCAAACTCCCGAACGCGCCTGATTCATGACCGACCCTGAGATTCGATCCCAAAGCCTGCCAGTTGGCGTTGCCCCCGTTGACGGTTATGACCCCGCTGCCGCCCTTTCCGCTACCGAGCACCACGTTGTTCGAGGTGATCAGGCTGCCGCCGTTCACGGTCAGGGTGCCCCGCGCTCCGGACGCATAGCCCAGATACATATAATCCGAACAGATCAGTGTGCCGTTGTTCAGCGTGTAATCACCTTGCGCGTTCGAGTTTTTCGCCAGAGAGAGGTCCGCACCATTGTCGAAACTGTTCGTTCCGCCCTCTTGGACGAATTCGCCTTTCAGCGAAGTCCCCACATAGGCCTCGGAAGTTGTCCGGAGCACGCCATTCGAGAGGGTGAAGTAGCCGGTGCCATTCCAACCGACGTAAACGTTTTTTGCCGTGACCTCGCCGCCCGTCATCACGACGGTTCCTGTGGCTTGCGACGAGTTCTGACCCAAGACAAAATCCTGGGTCACGGTGTCGATACTGCCGCCGTTGATCAGGAACAACCCCCGTCCGGTGCCAGCGTTCCCGGCCAACAACTTGGTGTTTGTGATCATCGCACCCGGCTCGATCCGGACCGTGCCCGAATTACCCGAGTTTTGCCCTACCGCGATGGTCAGGTTCGTCAGAAACGAACCGTTCGGGATCACCGCATATCCGCCGTTGTTGACAAAGGCGATTTCGTTTTCCGGCACCATGCCGCTATTCCAGTTGGCACCGTCATTCCAGTCGCCCTCGACACCCGGCGCACCTTTCCAAGAGTCATCCGCTTGAAGCGTTCCGGTCAACATGCCGACACAACACACAATCCAGCACACCTGTCTCACATCCGCCTCCTGTTTGCCTGCTTTTCCGCCATGTAAAGACACCGATTTCCGTTCTGCTGGCCATTATAGGACGGACCGATGCGCCTGTAAAGGCATGAATGCGCAAAAAAAACTAGCCTTTTTGCGCACGGATTTTGTTGTGACGTTTCATGTGATTCATGGTGCGGATTGTCTGGTGCCTACGGGGGCATCCGGGGATCGCGCGTTCGTTCCGGACTTGCCTATAAAGAGCCAGGATTTCCCGCTGCGCGGGCGCATGTATCCAGGATTTTCAGGATTGAACAACATCGTGTTAATCATGGATATATGCGCCCGCGCAGCGGAAAATCATGTCCGATAAATTGACAGGATTACAGGATTTTCAGGATTGAACAACGTCATGTTAATCATGGATATATGCGCCTGCGCAGCGGAAAATCATGCCCGATAAATTGACAGGATTTCCCGCTGCGTGGGCGCATGTATCCAGGATTTTCAGGATTGAACAACATCGTGTTAATCATGTCCTAAACTTATTCCAAGGTTTTTCGCGGCTGAGCCGCGCGGCAGGCTAAAACCTCCCTCCTTGCCTATACCTTACATCAAAGTTATCCTCAGTTACATTCCCGTGCGAAGCGCGGGCGGCGGACTAACCAGAGGATCGGCGGCAGCGCCATCAACGCGCAGAGCGCGAAGGCGAATCCGATGCCGCGGAACAGGGTCGGCCAAGGGATCTCCAGCGTGACCGGCAGGCCGCCGAACGGCATCCAGGCCCGGGTCCAGCCGGTGAAGGTCCAGCCGATGCAGAGTCCCGAGACCAGACTCAGCACAATGCCGCACACGCTGGTCATCAACGCTTCGGCCAGCAGCAGACGGCCCAGCTGACCGCGCGTCATGCCGATCGCGCGCAGAACCGCGATCTCGCGTGCGGAGGCGTGGAAGGAGGCGATCAGCAGGGTGGCCATGCCGGTCGATAGCACGATCAGCGACCAGAACGGCGCACGGGCCATGTCCCCGATAAGGTCGGCGCTGTGCGCGATCGTGCCGTCGGCGATCTCGTCGCGGTGATGCACGCGCACGGTGTTGCCGCTGCCAACCGCGAGGGTCTTACGGATGTCGGCCTCCAGCCGTTGTCCTGCGGCCAACGGATCCATGGCGCGGTACGCCTCGCTGAAGTTCAGCCAGAGAAAACACGTGGTTTCCGTGTTGCCGCTCCATTGCCGCGCAACCTCCTCGTTCACGAAAACCGGCCCCATCGTACCGCCCGGCATGCCGTGACGGCCACGCATCTGGGCGCGGGAGGTCACCAGATGCCAATTGAGGTCCACCACGCCACCGACGGTGAACGAAACCATTTCTTCGGACCGCGAACCGGACGGGGCGCTACGGGCGCGGGCCGGAAGCGGGCGTTTCGTGAGCTGCAGGGTCCCGCCTTTCCGCAACCCCGTTTCGCGCGCGAACATCAGGGTGATGAGACAAGCATCGTTCCGGGTCAGGGCGTCGGCGGCCTGACGCGGTTCGCCTTCCACGAAGCGGAACGGCGCCAGCGGGCGGTCGCCGCCGAAAGCGGTCCGGGGATCCGCACCGAACAGCAGCACATTCGGATGGGGTGAAGGTCTTCCCGAGACGCGCGCCACACGCGTGGTGAGTGCCGGAGCCAGCGGAACCTGAACCGCCTCGATGGCGAGGCAACGTTGTTGGCCGACGCCTTCCAGAAGAGCCACGGCGCCCGCGGCACTGCGGCTGACGCCGTTCGGCAGCAACGACACGATCACGTCAGGAAACGTGGGGCTGGGAAGAAAGGGACGGGTCAGCGAACTGCCCCAGATATGAATCGCGGCAAAGGAGCCTAACCCGACCGCCAGGGTGATCGTCATGCCTGCCGTGCGCGGGATATCACGGCTGATCCGGCGGTGCAACAGGACCGGATCGAGCGCCAGCAACGCGCTGACAACCGGTCCGCACAGGCGTTCCGTGGCGCGGATGAAGCCCGGCAGAAGCAGGAACAGACCGAAAAGGTGCAACGGGATCCCGACAGTCAACAGCAGCACACTCCGCGAAAGGGCTGTCAGCCGCAGGGGCAGGACGAAAACCAGCATGGGGAAAAGTAACGCGAACCCGCACGCCGTGCGCAAGAAGGAGCGTTTGCGCGTGTCGCGGTCCGGCTGGCTGGCGGCATCGTGTTCGGCCAACGCTTCCAGCGGCGCGATACGCATCGCGCGACGGCAGGGCCAGAGCAGGCTCAGTAACGTCAGCACCATGATTCCCGCGGCCGTGACCGCAGGGGTAATCCATCCCAGCATGACCCCTGCGGGAAAGGTCTGTGCAGCCCGCCGCGTGAAAAGCGTCAGCGCGGCCCATCCGCCCAGTAGCCCGAGCGTCCAACCGCAGCAGGCCATGATGAACCCTTCCAGCGCCACCATCTGCGCAACGTGCCCGACCGTCATGCCCGCCGCGCGCAGAAGGGCGATCCCCCTCACGTTCTGCGCCACGCCGAGAGTCAGGGCGTTGAAGAGCAGGCAGAACGCGGTCAACACGGAAAGCGTCAGAAGCAACGGAGCCTGACGCTTGAAGTTCGCGAGATTGTCGCTGACGTGCCGCGCCTCGATCTGCCGTCGGTCCGTGAGGATGAAGCGGGCAGGCGCGTTTGGTCCGGGGCGGGTCCCGCCGTATGCCGATCCCGTAGTGGTGGAGGGTGGCGGCAGACCGGTGGCGGCCCGCAAGTCGTCGGGCGCGGCACCCGTGCGCAGGGTGCAGAGCAGCAGGTTCGGCCGCGGATCCCAAACGCCGCCCGCGGCCTGGCGCAGGGCGCCGATGGTGGCGAATGCAGTCGGCAACCCGTCAACCGCTTGGGGGAAATCGATCACCGCGCCGATCCGGACCGTCACCGTGCTGTGGGGGGTGATGAGGACCAGCGGTGTGCCACACGGTGGCGGCGGAAGATGACGACGGGCAAACACTGATGAGCAGATGGCCACCACCGGTTCCGGACTGGACGGGTCCGGCCAGTCGCCGGTGACCTCCGCCTCGGTGTAGGGGCAGCCTTCCTGCGGCGCGAGCGTGAGCGAAGTCACGAGTGGGGGACCTTGCAGCACCGCGCCGCCGGGTCGGAAATCGAGGGTGGCGTGGATCACCCGGCAAGCAAATGCGGATTCGACCTCCGGCCGTGACAGGACGGATTCCATGAGTTGGGGGGGCAGCGCGGCCGGCGGAACGGACGGCCGCGCCGCGCCGCGCGCCGGGCGGTATCCCGCGCCCTCGGCCGCGACCCAGCAGGAGAAAGGCGCAGTCATGCGGCGGACCGTTTCACGGCTCTGACCCATGGCGGTGACGGTCAGGCCCAGTGACCAAACCATCAGGCCGGTGGCGGAGGCCACACCGAGGGTTGCCATGGCGAAACGCATCTTGCCGCGTCTCAACGTTTTGAATACCAATCGAATCAGCATGGTTTTTACCTTCCGTACCGGCTTCACGGGCCAGCAGACGCTTGCTCCGCCTGTCAGACCTTACGTTGACCCGCGACTAGCGGCCTGAGGTGTCGGAAGCGCGGACGTCCTCGCCCGCTGGCAGGGCGGTTTTCCAGAAACCGCCGCAGACACATCAGGGCTGACGCAGGATCTCCACATACCGTTTGGAGATCCGGGCCGGGTCATGCTGGGTCTCCAACTCGCCGACCACACGTCCGTCCTTCAGCAGGTGCACCCGTTCCGCAGCGGCGGCGACCACGGGATCATGACTCACCAGCAGGATCGTGCATCCGCGTTCTGTGTGGATGTCGCGCAGCAGATCGCAAAAGGCCCGGCCGGCCGGGGAATCGAGATTGCCGGTCGGCTCGTCCGCCAGCACGAGATCAGGGGTGGTCACCAACGCACGCGCGATGGCCACACGCTGCCGTTCGCCGCCGCTGAGTTTCGCGGGGACGCGGTGGCGCAGGGCGGTCAGTCCGAGCCGTTCCAGCAGGGCGGCAAGTTCTCCGGTGTGCGGGGCCCGGCGGTCAAGCAGCAACGGCAGGAGGATGTTCTCCTCTGCCGTCAGGGTAGGGATCAGGTTGAAGTCCTGAAAAATCAGTCCGATACGGCGGCGGCGGAAACAGGTGGCCGCAGAGTCCGGCATGCCGGAAAGACAGGTGCCGCCCACACGGATTTCTCCGGCGTCCGGGGTGAGCAATCCCGCCAGCAGGTGCAGCAGGGTACTCTTGCCCGAGCCGCTTGGTCCCATCACGGCGTCGAACGCGCCGCGCCGCAAGTTCAGATTCACGCCGTCCAGCACGGTCACGCGGTTCGCGCCCGAACCGAAACTCTTGCCCAGTTTCCGGACCTCCAATGCCATGCCTTCCTCTGCCGTCATGCTCCTCTCCTGTTGGTACGGACGGGAACCCACAGGGACTGCCGGGTGGTGCCGCGCCGCCCGCCGTACGCCTTCTTTTTGTTCAACGGCCACAGACGGCTTTCGGTTCATTTTGGGGCCGGTTTACGCGCCGGGAAAAAAAATTAAAAAAAGGGGGTTGACACTTTGTCGGCTTTGATGTATCCTCACGGCAAAGATCGGGATGATAGTAATCATGATCGGTCTGTGGGGCATAAGGAGAAAATAAGGAGAAAGGAGGCGGATTTAGAGTTTCCCTTTTTGCGGATGCCGGAAAACACCTGCCAGAATCGCGTTCGGGTTTTTGCGGGACAAGATCTGCGGGTGCGGAAAGCGACTTGATTGGGTGATAGACCCGCACAGACGACGAGGGACTTGCCACCCCGAGGAAACGGACCGGGCAACAAGTATGGCGGCTTACGCCAATAAACACAGCGGTTGCAACGCGGTTGAGAGTACGAAGGAGAGGCAATGCATCCATCATCGCTGATTGGAAAAAAATCGGGATTCTTTCCAAGGTGCGTTTGAAAAGGGGAAAGAGGCAAACATAACCCCCGGAACGCCTGAAGGGCGAACCGGAGTCGATTCAAGACAATACGAAAGGAAGTGTTTTCTGACTACCGAAACAATAAGCGTAGACGCTTCATAAGGGTTCCCCGCGAAATCGTGAGGGAACCCTTTCTTTTTAGGTTAAGCGTATCCGACGAAGTCTGTGTCCCTGCGCACAGCGCGGGGCACGGCGGCGTGACCGCCGCGGACGAGCAGACGCTCGTCCCTCCCCTCTTGCGGGCAAAGACAAAAAAGAAAAATCTGCGCAATCTGTGCAAAGTCGACCCGCGACGAGCGACCTGCGGTGTCGGAAACGCGGGCGTCCCTGTCGATCGTCGCGGGTCGAATGTCGCGGGTCGCGGGTCGACGATACCGATACCGATAGCGATACCGACCCCGATTTGGATGAAACCAGAAACCATGAAACCCTGAAACCAGAAACCCTGAAACCATGAAACCCTGAAACCTTGAAACCAAAGAGAGTTGAGCCTTCAACTGCTCTTTTTAAGTTAAAAACCGGATCGCAACTTTGAGCCGAGCCGATCACTCGACAGGCTTGCACAGGGCGCAGTGGCGGCAGTCGAGTTCGAGAGGCAGCGGGGCGGCACCGCCGCGGCGCTGCGCGGAGACAGCCTGCAGGTGGTTGAGGAAGGCCAGAATCAGGCCGAGGGTAATAAACCCGCCCGCAGGCAGAATGAAAAGCACCATCGCACGGTTGTGGATCGCGGTGAAGGCGAGGTCACCCCAGACGGTGACGCTCCCGTTCCCGATGAATTCACGCAGCGTGGCGATCACGGAGAGCGCGATCGTGAACCCGATCCCCATGCCGATTCCATCCGCCGCGCTATTCAGTACGCCGTTCTTGGATGCGAAGGCTTCGGCCCGTCCAAGAATGATGCAGTTCACCACGATGAGCGGAATGAAAATCCCGAGCTTCTCCCACAGGGCGTAGGTGTAAGCCTGCATCAGCAAGTCCACCATGGTGACGAACGCCGCGATGATCACAATGTAGCAGGGGATGCGCACTGCGGCGGGAATGAGTTTGCGCAGCGAGGAGATCACCATATTGGAGCAGACCAGCACGAACGTGGCGGCCAAACCCATACCGAGGGCATTTTCCAGCGACGTGGTCACGGCCAGCGTGGGACACATCCCGAGCACCAGCCGGAAGGTCGGATTCTCTCTGATGATGCCGCGGGTCAGGTTAGTGAAAAAGCTCATGATTCCCCAGAGGTTGCAAACGGAAAATCCATAGTATCCGGAAAGACGGCGAAAAAAGCAAGGCCCGCCGAACCAGAATGTTCAGCGGATACAACTCCCCGCACTGACCCGATCCGACCTCAGATCAGTGCGGTGCTGAAATAACGCTCGGCGCGGTCAGGCAGGATCGTGACGATCCTTCGGTCATGCCCGATGCGCGCCCCGGTTTCGATTGCGGCCCAGACATTCGCCCCGGCTGAAGTACCGACCAGCGCCCCTTCCACGCGTGTCAGCTGCTGCGCGGTGGTGATTGCCTGCTCGTCAGTGACCGTGATGACGTCATCAATAATCGAGACGTCCAGAACGTCGGGGATGAACCCGTCGCCGATCCCTTCGATCCGGTGCAGGCCGGGTTCCTGTCCGAGCAGGGCGGAAGCCTGGGCGGGCTCCACCGCGACCACACGGATCGCCGGGTCGCGCTCTTTGAGAAACCGGCCCACGCCGGACAACGTGCCGCCGCTTCCGACACCCGCGACAAACGCGTCGACCCGCCCCTCCATCTGCTCCCAGATTTCCCGCGCCGTGGTGAGATAGTGGATCTCGGGGTTGTCGGGGTTCACGAACTGGCCAAGGATAAAGAGACCGGGGATCTCTTGCCGCAGTTCCTCGAGCTTGCGCAGACAGCCGTTGAGGCTCTCCGCCGCCGGAGTGCAGACCAGTTCGCCGCCAAAGGCCCGGATGATCTTGCGCCGCTCTTCGCTCATGTTGTCGGGCATCACAATGATCACCCGATATCCCTTACGCACCCCCACAAAGGCGATGCCGATCCCAGTATTCCCAGAGGTGGCCTCGGCAAGGGTCATGCCGGGACGCAGGTCGCCGCGCCGCTCCGCCTGCTCGATCATGTGCAGCGCCACCCGGTCTTTAACGCTGCCCGCCGGATTGAGGTACTCGGCTTTCGCATAGAGGGGGAAAGACGCGATCCGGTCGAGCTTCAGTAACGGTGTGTTGCCGATGGTTCCCAAAATGCTTGTCCAGCCTGCCATGATACGAACACTCCTCCTGCTCTGCCCGCGCGTTCCCTGCCGGGCGGGCCAGTTGATTGCGAAACTCTATCACACGTCCGATGGCGACGCAACCGCCCCGGCGGGAGACCGGCGTAACCGGTTGGCCGCACGGGGCGTGCGTGTGGAGCGCGTGTTTCCCGCTGTTTCGGTCACCATGTGCACAGGCCGGTGGCCTCCTGAATGCGCGCGAGAATCACCCGCAGCCGGGAGTCATCGCGGAAGGCGTCGTAACCGGTGGAGAAACGCCGACCGCCACGGTTCTCCCACAGGGTTTCCACAAAAGCGGTGGCCGCGGCGAACGCGGGGGCGTCCGGCGAGCCAGAGAGCCACGCATCGGTCTCCAGATTGTACCCGCGCAGATTGCGGCGGGTAAAATTGGCGGAACCGAGCAGCAGATCGGCCGTGTCGCTGACACTCCGCCGCAGCAATAATTTGGCGTGCATCTGTTCGCCGCGGGTCTCGGCCCAGCGCACCTGCACGCCGGCTCGCACCAACTCGCGCGCGGTCTGACGGTTGGGCATGCCGTTCTTCTGACGTCCGAACGCATCGCGGTTGGGATCCAGCAACACGCGGACCGTGACACCGCGCCGCGCCGCCGCAAGGAGCGCGTGGACGATACGGCGGTCGGCGAGATAAAACATCACCAGATCCAGCATGTCCCCACGCCCCGCGCCGCCGATCAGCTCCTCGGCGGCCTCGGCGACCGCGTCTTCGGTCACTACGGCGACCCATGCCGGGGATTCGACGACCGCCGGTTTGCCGCCGCTGTTGAATTCAGGTGCCGCCGCGCCGCCGCTGAACGCCAGAACCGCCGCCTCGCACGCGAGCGCGTCGTGGGCCGCGGGACCGCTGAAAAGCAGCCCGACGTTGGTATGGGCGCTGCTGCTGTCATGCGGGTTGGCTGAGGTGACCAGCGCACGCAACTCGCCGCCGGAGTCGGCGATCACCACCTTCCGGTGGTTGGCCTTGAAGTTGAGCAGGGCCAGCCAGCTCCGCAGGGTGACCCGTCCCGCGCCGAACGGATTGGGCATCCATCCCGCATCGGCCCGGTTTCCCCACGGCCGGATCAGCGGATGCCAGAGCCCCGACCACAATGGGTTGCTGTCGCGCAATCGGGTGAGATCGGTTATCACCACTTCGACCCCGGCATTGCGAAGGCGGCACAGGTGCGGGGCGTTTCGACCGCCGTAGACGGTGTTGACCGGATCGGTGATGAGAATCGCCCGCAGGGAAGGGACCTCGCGCTTGCGGCGGATCAGGGCTGCGGTCAGTTCTTCGCATAGTGGGCGGTGAGGCGCCGGACCGGTTCCGTCAAACGGCTGGAAAAGGAACAGGTCCGCCACCACGAGCTGTTCCGCGTCGCGGATCAGGGCTAAAGCGCAGTCGAAAATCTGCTGTTCGACCACCCGGTCACCTGCGGTGTCAAGTCCGGTGCGGTCACGAAGAAAGAGCGCGTCCGGCGCGGGGTGGAACAGGCCGCGGCAAGCCAACCCCGACGGCAGGGGTTTCACGGCAGGGCACAGACAGCCTTGACCGGCAGTCAGCAGAAGAACCGTCAACAGAGCGCGCACAAAACAGGAACGTTCCGGCATGATGGAGACAGCATAACATGCCCACGACGGGAAGCGCCAGTCTTCCGGCAATTTTACATTTGACGGAAAATGCGTTCGTTTGTGTCTAACACGGACGGAGCCCACAACCCGAGCAAACCGCAGAAAGTCGAAGTCGATCCCGCCTCTTTGTACGCGCTCTTCCCTTACTTGGGCGTTGCGCGTTCCTTCCGAAGCCGAGATTGCGCTCCGGCCTACTTGAACGTCACTTCCACGTCGTCGAAGTCGACCTGGCCCTTGCTTCCTTTATAACTGAGTTCAAAACAAAACCAAGTCGCCTCTTTAGGAATTGCACCTTCCCCGTGAATCGTTGTCCATACGCCGTCTTTCCGACCCGATATAGCTATGATCCAAAAGATTACTTATTTTTACATGAGATATTCGCACTCCCTCTGGATCGATCTAAACCAATGCGCCCATGCGTTCTCAATTTCGCACGGATCGTACCATGGGTTACATTATTGGGGCGTTCCATTTCTTGACGATAATACCCTCCTGCTACCGTCCCTCCCTTAATCCTGACGAAGGTGTTCCGCTCCTCCTTCTCGACCGAAACGGGTCCATGAAAAAGCCAACCCTCCGGCTTGCCGAGCGCATCGACCTTCTCGAAATCCCCGTTCACCACCACGTTCTTGCCGCGCGGAACCTGGGACGCTTTCGCTTCACCACCGCTGGCCTTGCCGCCGCCAGCACCCTCTTTGCCAGCCGCCAGCACCGCCTCCCGCTCAGCCGCAACCTGCTTGCCGAGCGTGGACCCGGGTTCGGCCTTGGCCGCGAGAGAGGCAAGCACGCCCAGATACTGGCTGTCGAGCCGTTTTTTGCGTCCGGCCGCATCGACGTTCACCTTTTCCTGTTTCATCAGCAATGCCCTGCGGCTACCTTGAAGACGCAGGGCCGGAAGTTCGGCGGGCAACTCCGCCGCCAGTCTCCCGGCCAGTGCCGCCTTTCGTTCCCTCGCGGCGGCCTCGACAATCTTGACCTCCCCCTTGGCCGTGGCCGACTTCTCGATCCCGTCCAGCACCGACACATAAGTCCTCGCCGCCTGCGCCATATCCGACAGCCGCTGCTTTTCCAGCGCTTCCACCGCCGTCTTGTAGGCTTCCGCTGGCCCAGCCAGTTCCGACAGAAGATCCTGCGTGAACGCGAACCCTGAAAGCAGACAAACCATCGCTCCCAAAACCAACGTCCTCATGCGCACTTCCGTTTCGATATCGAAAACTTTACACTTACGGCTCGACCGCGTCAACACGTGATCGACTGGACTGGGTAATCGGTTCGTGACAGGGGTGTGCGAAGACAATGCGTTTCTGGGTTCCATTGCGGCGCCATCGCTATCGCCATCGGGATCGGGATCGGAATCGCCACCATCATTACACTTGTCGCAGCGGGCCACTGCGTGGGCGCAACAGTCGATTCCGAACCCGATAGCGATCCCGATCCCGATTTGGATGAAACCCAGAAACCTTGAAACCAGAAACCAAAGAGCGTTGCTTTCAACGCTCTTTTTAAGGCGTCTGCGGACGGTTCGGGGAACCGTCCCTGTCGATCGTCGCGGGTCGAATGTCGCGGGTCGCGGGTCGACGATCCCGATCCCGATCCCGATCCCGACCCCGATCCCGATTTGGATGAAACCTTGAAACCTTGAAACTTCATGAAAATCAGGAATTCCCCCTGGCGTCCCCAAAACCCGAGTGATGCCTCAAAAAATCTGCGTAATCTGTGTAAATCTGTGGATAAAAACCCGAGCAGTGCCATCCCGTGAGTTTGTGGTTAAATAATCGATCCCGATAGCGATCCCGACCCCGATACCGATTTGGATGAAACCTGAAACCTTGAAACCCTGAAACCTTGAAACCCTAAAACCTTGAAACCCTAAAACCCTGAAACCCAAGAAAGTGTCCCGTGGTGAAACAGTCGATCCCGATCCCGATAGCGATCCCGACCCCGATCCCGATTTAGATGAAACCTTGAAACCCTAAAACGGAACCTTCATGAAAAGCAGGGGCATCTTGGTGTTCAAAGGGCAATGCGGTTTGTGGCCGGATTCATAGCGACTAGCGGGAGTCGGGAACGTGGGCGTCCCCCGTCCGCAACAGCGGATCAGTCGGATTGGAGGCGTTCCTGTCGCATGTGGTCTGTCGCGGGTCGTAGGGCGACGTTCACGAAAACGCGAACGGGGATGATTACGGGGAAGCGCTTCCGATAGCGATAAAACCGGAAACCGGGTTGCGGGCGAGGACGTCCGCGCTCTCGCCTTTCTGCCCGTCCTTGATTTCATGAAGTTTATGGGTTTCATGGTTTTTTAGATCTCGTTGGAGCATGCGACGGGCTGTCCACTTCTCATGATATGTGGGCAGAGGAGGGGCGAGGTCTGAGGTCAGCGCAAAGACGGAGAGAGAACGTCTGGACTGCCAGAAATCCCTTGCCTGATTGGAAAAAAAGGGGGAACCTGTTTTCGACAACAATGACGTGCCGAACACCCATAACCTATTCGGCTTCGCCAGACCTCACCCGTGTTGGAATTACGGGTTTTTCGGCTTCGCCAAGACGGACGGTGTTTGTTATAGTGAATAGCATACAGGGGAGATGCGGATCACGCGGTGCTGAACTGGATCTCGGCCGGATCGACCGTTAAGGCGTTGCCCCTAT
>Ga0208694_1002414_pt1 | contig 19883 bp, 12 predicted proteins | sample AD_UKC078_MetaG_FD_184442 | JGI IMG/M metagenome (GOLD analysis project Ga0208694, IMG submission 184442) | Active sludge microbial communities of municipal wastewater-treating anaerobic digesters from USA - AD_UKC078_MetaG (SPAdes) (version 2) | ecosystem: Engineered > Bioreactor > Anaerobic >...
CCGTATACTCTCTGTCAAAAAATTCAGCCATGTTTATCCATGCGTGACCAGGAACCGCTCGGCTTCTAACGCCGCCATGCAGCCCGTCCCTGCCGCCGTAACCGCCTGTTTGTAGTGGCGGTCCTGAACATCACCCGCAGCGAACACACCGGGCACTGACGTGCGCGTGTTCTTGGTAACGATGTAGCCTTCGTCATCCCGCTCCAACTGGCCATCGAAGGCGGCCGTGTTCGGCACGTGTCCGATCGCCATGAACACACCCTCGACGGGCAGGTCGTCGATCGCTTGGGTCTTGACGTTACGCAGGCGCAGGCCGGTGACCTCGCCCTTGGCGACATCCAGCACCTCCTCAACCACCGAGTCCCAGCGTACATCGATGGCCGGCGCAGCGAGTACGCGATCCGCCATAATTTTGGACGCGCGGAACTCGTCACGGCGGTGGATGACGGTCACATGCGATGCTATGCGCGACAGATAGAGGGCCTCCTCCATCGCCGTGTCACCGCCGCCGACGACCGCCACGGGACGTCCTTTGAAAAACGCGCCGTCGCACGTGGCACAGGCCGAGACGCCCTTACCGATCAACTTTTGTTCCGATTCGAGCCCCAGATAGCGAGCGCTAGCGCCGGTCGCTATAATCACGGTGCGGGTTTCCAGCGTGTCGCCGACCATAAGCGAAAGCCTTTTGGTCTCGCCCGAAAAGTCACATCCCGTGACTTCATCCATCATATAGCGCACGCCTAAACGCTCAGCTTGCTTACGCATGGCAGTGACGAGCCCTGTACCCGTAATCGGATCCTCAAACCCAGGGAAGTTCTCCACGTCTGAAGTTTGCGTGAGCTGACCGCCCGGCTGCATGCCTTCGATCACGACCGGATTTAGATTGGCCCGTGCCGCATAGATTGCCGCCGTCAATCCTGCCGGCCCGCTCCCGATAATTACAACGTTTTCCATGCCATCTTTCCTTGCATGCTTACGTATAACGCAAAATCTCATCGACCGTCGTGTAACCGTCCAACACGTTGCGAATGGCGTCCTCACGCATGGTACGCATCCCTAACTCGCGCGCGCGCTCGCGAATGAACAGGGTCGGTCGGCGCTCGTTGATCAGATCACGGATCGGATCACTTACGCGCAGATACTCAAACACGCCTTTCCGGCCTTTGTAGCCGGTTCCGTTACATTTGGAACATCCACGACCGTAATAGAACGAGCGGTCGCCGACATCCTGACGCTTCAGGGCCATGCGGTCCAACGTCTCGTCGTCCGGCACATACCCCTCCTTGCAGTTCAGGCAGATCGTACGCACCAATCGTTGCGCCAGCACCGCTTCCAAAGTTGAGGCGATCAGGTATGGCGCGACATCCATATCGATCAGTCGCGTCACCGCACCGGCCGCGTCATTGGTGTGCAGCGTACTGAAGACCAAGTGACCGGTCAGCGACGCCTGCACCGCGATTTCTGCGGTTTCCAAGTCACGAATTTCGCCGATCATGATGATGTCGGGGTCTTGACGCAGGAAGGCACGCAGCACCTTGATAAAGGTATTGCCGGCGCTGGGGTTGATCTGCACCTGGACGATGCCGTCCATATCATATTCGACGGGTTCCTCTGCCGTAAGCAACTTGGATTCGACCGAGTTGATGCGTCGCAGACAGGAGTAGAGCGTTGTGGTCTTGCCGGAACCGGTCGGCCCTGTTACGACGATAATGCCGTTGGGCTTCTCAATGTCCATCGTCAACACTTCGTAGATGTCTTCAGGCAACCCGATGTTTTCAATGTCGAGTGAGACCGCGCTACGGTCGAGCACACGCAACACCACGCTTTCGCCATGGGCGGTGGGCAGACACGACACGCGCAGGTCCACCTGATGCCCCGCCACGGTTAGCGCAATACGGCCGTCCTGCGGGATTCGGCGTTCGGCGATATTCAGGCCGGACATGACCTTGATGCGCGAGATGATCGGCAACGCCAAACGACGCGGCGGCGGCGACATCTCGTACAGCGCGCCGTCCACGCGGTAGCGGATCTTGAAATCGGTCTCGAACGGCTCAAAATGAATATCGGAAGCGCGGTCCGTCACGGCCTGATACAACACCAAGTTCACGAACCGCACGACCGGAGCGGCCGAAGCTGCCGACTCCAAACTCTTGTCGTCGGTTTCGTCCACATCCAGTGAGGTGTCCAGCGTCAGGTCGGACTCCAAGCTGTTGAGCATATCGGAGACCGAAGCGCTCTCATCTCCGTAGTGCTCCTTGACGAGGTCTGCCACATCCTTCTGGCGCGCCATCGCAAACTGCACATCTTTGGTCAGAACGAACATGAGTTCATCCATCACATGCGGATCAACCAAGTTCGATGTGGCAAGCGTGACGGTTCCGGCCGTCGCGTAGATCGGCAGGACGCTGTACATACGGGCGACGCTGGCCGGGATGCTCTGGATCACTTCAGAATCCAGTGCCATGACCGAGAGGTCAACCACATCGCATCCCTGATAGGCCGCCATCATTCCCAGCAGATCGTCTTCGCTTACGAACCCGTTGTCGACCAGCAGTTGTCGGATCGGGCGGCCCGTGTTCGCTTGATCCCCACGCAATTCATCGGCCTGCTCCTGATCAATGATCCCGTTGCTGACCACCAAGTCAAGCAAAGGGTCATATGCCGGCGTGACCGGTGCCAAAGTTTCTTCCGCCATATTTTACCTCCTTGCCTGCAACTCTTCTTTCAGTTTTTGGACCAGCGTGTCCGGATCTTGCGACTTCGTTACCAAGTCGTCATACGAGATCAGCCCGCCTAGATAAAGGTTCATCAAGTGCGAATCGAGCGAGATCATGCCGTACTTCGCACCGGTCTGGATGTCGGAACTGATCTGGAAGGTCTTGTTGTCGCGGATGCGCGAACGGATCGACGGCGTCGAGATCATGATTTCAAACGCCGCAACGCGTCCGGGCTTATCCACGCGCGCCAGCAGCAACTGCGAGATCACCGCGACAAGACCCACTGAAAGCTGTGTGCGGACCTGTTCCTGCTGGTCGGTGGGGAAGGCGTCCACGATACGGTCGACCGTCGCGGCGGCACCGGTGGTATGCAGCGTCGCGAAGACCAAGTGTCCGGTTTCCGCAGCCGTGATCGCGGCCTGCATGGTTTCCAGGTCGCGCATTTCACCGACGAAAATCACGTCCGGGTCTTGGCGCAGCGCACGGCGAATGGCTTCGGCGAAGGAGGTCACGTCGTTACCGATCTCACGTTGCGTCACCACCGATTTTTTATGCGGGTGGTAATATTCGATCGGGTCTTCGACCGTGATGATGTGTACGTCGCGCTCTTTGTTGATGATGTCAATCATCGACGCCAGCGTCGTGGTTTTACCGGAGCCGGTAGGTCCTGTCACCAAGATCAGCCCGCGGGGTTTGAACAGTAGCTCTTTGACCTGTTCCGGCAGACCGATCTGCTCTAGTGTCAGCAGTTTGTTCGGGATCTGACGCAGCACGATACCTAAATTGCCGCGCTCCCTGAAAACACTCACACGAAAACGGGCCAAATCGCCAAACGGCAGGGAGAAGTCCGCACCGCCGCACTGCTCCATTTCATGCAGCTTATCCTCCGGCGTGATCGAACGCACCAGTGCTTCAGTATCTTCAGCGGTGAGCGGCGGACTATCCAAAGGTGTCAGCGAACCGTGAATACGCAACATCGGCGGCACACCCACACGGATGTGCAAGTCGGAGGATCCCTCGTTAACCGTTACCAGCAACAAGTCATTCATGTTGATATCTGTGCTCATCAGTCTGCATCTCCCATTGTGGCCCGCAACACTTCCTCAAGCGTGGTCACGCCCGAGGCAACCTTTAACATTCCGTCTTCACGCAACGTCCGCATGCCCATCTCGCGTGCGCGGGCGCGCAACACTGTGGCAGGCGACTGATCGAAGATCAGGCGTTGGATCGAGTCGTCGATCTGAAAAATTTCAAAAATACCTTTACGACCTTTATAGCCGCTCTGCGAACAATTCGCGCACCCCTTGCCCTTGAACATGGTCGACACCGTCGAGGACTTGGCGTTCTTGGAAAGCGCCCCGAGCATCTTCAACTCACGTTCCGTCGGGATGTACTCCGCGCGGCACTTATCGCAGATTGAGCGCACCAAGCGCTGTGCCATCGCCGCGCGCAGGGCAGACGCGACTAAGAAAGGCTTAACCCCGATATCCAACAGACGCGTCACGGCACTGGGCGCGTCGTTGGTATGCAGCGTACTGAAGACCAAGTGACCCGTCAGCGCCGCCTCCATCGCGATATCCGCAGTTTCGTGGTCACGAATTTCACCGATCATCACGATGTTCGGGGCTTGACGCAGGATCGAACGCAGCGCCGCCGAAAAGTCGAGGCCCACATCTCTGTTCACCTGCACCTGATTGATACCGGACATCTGGTATTCCACCGGGTCTTCCACGGTAATGATCTTGCGGTCCGGCAGGTTGATCTGGCCCAGACACGCATAGAGCGTGGTGGTCTTGCCGGACCCGGTCGGACCGGTCACCAGCAGCACACCGTCCGGCAGGCCGATCAGCCGCTCGAACGTGTTCTGGTCATCCGACAGGAAGCCGAGCTGGGGCAGGCCGAGCGCAAGGTTGGTCTTGTCCAAGATACGCATGACAATACTCTCGCCGTGGTTGGTCGGCACTGACGAGACACGCAGATCGAGATCGCGCCCTTGCACCTTGATCTGGATACGGCCGTCCTGTGGCACGCGCTTCTCCGAGATCTTCATGTTGGACATGATCTTGACGCGGCTGATGATCGCTGCCTGCAGGCGTTTGGGCGGACGCTCCACCTCGCGCAACACACCGTCGATACGGTACCGCACACGGAAATGACGCTCCATCGGCTCCAGATGAATATCGGACGCGCGCATTTTGACTGCTTCGGTCAGGAGCAGACTGACAAGGCGAATGACCGGAGCATCCGAGTCTTTGGCATCCGAGCCGTCGTCGCCCGTCTTTTTCTCCTCGACATCGATGCTGGGATCGTCCTCCCCGAAAATACTTTCAAACTCTTCAGGGTAGAGTTTGTCCATCGCCTCTTTGACTTCGCTGTGCGGCGCGACCACCGCCTGCACGTCAGTCTTGAGCACATAACGCAGACTGTCGATGGTGTCGTACCCCATCGGATCGCTCAACGCCACGGTCACCGACGCTTCGTCGGCCAGGACCGGCACAACGCCATACTTGCGCGCGACCGAACCAGGCACCAGATCCGCAATGGCCGGATCGATGGCGTCCGCATTCACATGCACGTAATCGAGGCCGAACTGCGCAGCGATCAAGGCCAACACGTCATCTTCAGTGATGACACCCGTTTGGACCAAGATATCGAGCGAGGTTTCGCCCTCCTGCCTGATCGAACTCACAACCGCATCGATCTGGTCGGCCGTCACATAGCCTTGCTCTAACAGAAGTTGTAGCACATAATCGTCGTTAGAAGTCACCGTCGTTCTCCTTGCTTGCCGTACGAGAAAGAGAGTTTGCCAAAAAAATCACCCGTGGGAAAGCCGCAATAGTTTCCCTATTGTTCCTCCGCCAGCCGTTCGGCCACCAAACGGCCCACCTGCTTCGGATCGGCTTTGCCCTTGCTCAGCTTCATCACCTGCCCCACGAGGAATCCGGCGGCCGCCTTTTTGCCGGCATGGAAATCTGCGACTGTCTTCGCGTTTTCCGCGAATACCTGATCGATGAACGCCTCCAGCACTGCAACATCGCTCACCTGCGCGAGCCCGCGTTCGTTGACGATGACGCGCGGCGAACCGCCCTTTGCGAACACTTCGGGCAGCAGCTCCTTGGCCGTGGGACCGTTGATCACCCCTTCATCCACCAGCGTGACCAGCTCCGCCAGCGCGGCGGGCGTCAACGCGCATACGTCCACGCCCGCTCCTGATTCGGACAGGAGCCGCATCACTTCGGTCATGAACCAGTTGGACACCGTCTTGCCCAGTCCAGGCTTGCACGCCCGCGCCGCCGCCTCGAAAAAATCAGCGTTCTCCTTCACGTCAGCCAGCACGCCAGCGTCATACTCGGGGATGCCGTACTCGGCCATCATGCGCGCGCGCCGCGCGGCCGGCGCCTCGGGCAACTGCGCCCGCCACAAATCGATCTGCGCATCGGACAATTCAACCGGCACCAGATCCGGCTCCGGAAAATAGCGGTAGTCGAGCGCATCCTCTTTGCTGCGCATCGACTGCGTTTCGCCCAGATCAGGGTCCCAGCGCCGCGTCTCCTGCACCAGCGTTCCACCGCTCCTGGTCACGGCAAGCTGACGCGCAATCTCATACTCCAGCGCCGCATGAATGCCCTTGAAGGTGTTCATGTTCTTGATCTCCACCTTCGTCCCAAGCTGCTCCTGACCCGCAGGGCGCACGCTGACGTTCACATCCGACCGCATGTTACCCTCTTCCAGGTTACAGTCGCTTACCCCCGCGTATACGAGGATCTGCTTGAGGGCATGGAGGTACGCCATCGCCTCGTCCGGCGAGGCCAGATCGGGTTCCGACACGATTTCGATCAGCGGCGTGCCACAGCGGTTGAAGTCCACCCCGCTAAAACGGGCGTAGTGATTGATCTTCGCCGCATCCTCCTCCATGTGAATGTGGTGGATACGGATGCGTTTCGGCCCCTCCGGCGTCTCAATCGTAACACCACCTCCCAAGCAGAGCGGATGCGTGTTCTGCGAGATCTGATAACCCTTTGACATATCCGGATAAAAATAGTTCTTGCGGTCAAAGGTGCTGTGACGGCTGATCTCGCACCCCAGCATCAGACCGGAGACGACCGTCAGCCGGGCCGCCTCGCGGTTGAGCACCGGCAGCGCGCCCGGATATCCCATGCAGACCGGGCAAACCGTGGTGTTCGGCTCCTCGCCGAAGGTCAGGCTGCACCCGCAAAACATCTTGGTGGCGGTCTTAAGCTGAACGTGCGTCTCGAGGCCGATGGTGACCAGATACGGGGTCATGCTCCTACCTCCTCTTCCACCGCCTGTCCTGCCTGCAACACCGTACATTCGCCAAGCGCCGGTCCGAGGATCTGAAGGCCGACGGGCAGCCCGGCGGCCGTCTGTCCGCACGGGATCGAAAGTCCACAAATGCCCGCCAGGCTGGCCGGTATCGTGAACATTTCGCTCTGGTACATTTTGAGCGGATCGTCGCATGCCTCGCCGATCTTGTACGCCACCGTGGGTGCCACCGGTGTAAACAGCACGTCGCACCGTTTGAACGCCTCGTCAAAATCACGCCGAATGAGCGTCCGCACCCGTTGCGCGCGCCCGTAATAGACGTCGTAACGCCCGCTGCCCAGCACATACGTCCCCAGAATAATCCGCCGCTTGACCTCCGGGCCGAAGCCCTCGGCACGGCTCTGCGCATACAGATCGAAGACCGACTCCGGCATTGCCGCACGATGTCCATAACGCACTCCATCGAACCGCGCCAGATTAGCCGACGCCTCTGCCGCCGCCAAAATAGTGTAGGCCGCGACTGCATACTCCGTGTGCGGTAGGCTCAGTTCCACGATCTCCGCACCCGCCGCCGCGCAGGCGTCCACGGTCCGGCGCACGCAGGCCGTCACTTCGGGATCAGTGCCATCAATATCATATTCGCGGGGCAGTCCAATCCGCATCCCCGTCAGACCACCACACAACGCCGCCCGATAGTCCGGGACCGGCGCGTCCAGTGTTGTGCCGTCATGGGGGTCAACTCCCGCCAACACCTGCAAGAGCAGGGCCGCATCCTCGACCGTGCGGGTTATGGGCCCCGCCTGATCCATTGACGAGGCACACGCGGCGACACCGTAACGCGAGACACGGCCATAGGAGGGCTTGAGCCCCACGCAACCGCAGAACGCGGCCGGCTGCCGAATCGAGCCGCCCGTATCGGTGCCGAGCGCCGCAATCGCCATGCCGCCGGCCACCGCCACTGCTGAGCCGCCGCTCGAACCACCGGGGACGCGCGTGCGGTCATGCGGGTTGCGTGTGATTTTGAACGCCGATCCCTCGGTCGACGCCCCCATGGCAAACTCATCCATGTTGGTGCGCCCCGCAAAAACCGCGCCTACGGCCCGTAGCCGCAACGACACCGTGGCGTCATACGGCGCGACCGTGTCAGCCAACATCTTCGACGCACAGGAACAGGGCTGCCCCGCCACACAGATCGCATCCTTCACAGCCAACGGAATGCCCAGCAGGTCGCCGTCGCGCCCCGCCGCGCGCGCCGCGTCAGCCGCCGCCGCCTGCTGCAGCGCCCCGGCCTCGTCAACGTTTAGGTAGGCGTCCAGCGCACCGTCCTTTTCGCGGATTGCATCCAGAATCGACTGGGTCAATTCAACCGCTGAAAACGTCTTCTTCCGTAGCCCTTCAGCCGCCGCGCAAAGTGTTAACTCCTTCCCGATCATCTCGTCCGATCCCTTACGCATCTTCCACGATCTTTGGCAGCCGGATCTCCGCGTTATTCCGTTCCGGGGCATTATTTAGAAAACAGTCGCGCCCGGCCGAAGGCACCACGACATCATCACGGAACACATTGATACGCGAGTTACCGTGCAGTGTCGGTTCAATTCCGTCCAGACCTAACTCGCCGATCTTTTCGACATAACTGACGATCGATTCCAATTGCCGCTGAAACGTATCTTTTTCTTCCGGCGTCAGCGCTATCCGGGCCTGTTCTGCTACTTCGGCCACGTCGATCTTTTGACTCACCTCAACTCCTTCATCCCACACAAGCAGACCTATCACGAAAATAAGGGCACCATGTTACCCTTCTACGGGTAACGACACAATGCAAAACTGGTTAAGAGCCGCGGCAGGTCGCTTAGCGAAGGTCTTGCAAAACCCCTTGCTTACAGGTGTGGCACGGGCATCTTGCCCGTGTTTCATGGGCGGGACGCCCATGCCACGAGGGGGTTTGCAAGAACCTCTAGCGTAAGAACATGATCGTACCTTGCGGCGAATGCAGCCAGATCGTTGACGTGACGGGATCGACCACCACGCGCGAAGCGCCCGACTGTCCTCCTGTGAGCGTCCAAGTCGTTGCTGCACCGGGCGTGACAATCGCGCCGTCAGCGGCGACCAGCAACGTACGCGAAGCAGGTCGCACGCCGTCGCCGAGCCCCACCGTGTAACGCGCAGTGGTGGGCAGAGAGACATCCCCCGCGACATGCAACGCAACAGCCTGGCCGTCGTCATCGAGGTTCGCCGCCAGCGTGGCCTGCTCCTGCATCACCAACTCGACTGCGGCCAGCGCCGTCAGTCGTGCCGCATCCAAAACGCCGGATGCGGTCACCGTCACCCGCTCTGCGATCGTGCTTCCGGGAACACCCGTCACGAAGACATCCTCGGCATTCACCACCAGTTCGACGATCCGGACCGGAGCGGGATAGGCGTTCACAAATCCCGCACCCGCACCATCCAGACTCACCGTGCCCAGCGCCAAGCCCGCCGCTGTATGCTGCGGGAACCACTTGCGCATCAGATAACGCTCCGTCTCCAGCCGCTCCACCTCACTCAACCGGTTGGTGTAGATCAACACCTCGCCCAGTTCCTGCCCGCCGTTGAGGCGTCCGTCGGTTGGTGCATAACAGGAGGCAAACCAGATCGCGCCCGGCGCGTTACCGGCGGCATCGTCGGCTTCGGAAAGCCGCCACGAGACCAGATCATATCCACCGCTCAGCCCGCAGGACGTGCCGTTTACCGGAATGCCGTTGGTCCAGGTTTCGCCCGCGCGCACCACGCCTTTGTCGGACGCTGCATGCCACAGGGAATCGCCGGGCACACCGCCAAAACTCCCGCTCTGACTGCCGCGATGGAAATGACGTCTCCCGTTGTCGTGTTTACTGTCCCCCAACAGAAAACCGCCGCCGTTGCGGCTGCCGATAACCCAAAAGACCGAACGGATGTTGTCCTGATAACTCTTGAACTCCAGCATGCGGTTCTCATTGACTTGGCCACTCTGCCCCAGCTTGCCGAAATCCAACACCGGCAGGCCGTTCAGCGCATTGGTAACCCACAGCGGCGGTTTGTACAAGACACTTGCATAGAAATTGTCGTTACTGCCGGGCGTACGCCGGTCGTACCAGCGGCTGACCTCATTCGACAACGCCATCGTGCACGACGCCGCAACCGACGCATCCATCCAGATCACCGGCTCTCCTGCCGGCACTTTTGCCACTGCGGCGATCGGCTCCACCTTGACCGTTCCGGCTTGGATGCTCAGGTCGCTCCCCTCCTCAATATTGTCGGCAACCAACTCGCCGGCCCCGCGCTTGATCAGACAACCGCCCGACAACTCCGCCACCGCTCCGCACACACCGTCATCCACCGATATGCATCCACCTTCAAGCGGTACGCACACACGGTTTAGCAGCAGCGCATCCGCGCTGATCCACAGCGTGTTCGTGCCGAGCAAAACATCACCGCATCCGAATGCGTTCGTGGCCGCAGCCGCCGCATCCGCGTCCACCAATACCAGCTCGCCTGTCCAGTCGGGCGACGCAGCCCCGAAGGTCAGCGCCCCACCGCCTGCAAGCTGCAAGGGCCCCGTCCCCGAAAGCCCGGCCGACCCCAACACCCCCTCGGCACCGTTCAACACAAACTGACCGCCGCCCGCCTCGACCGTTAGCGGAATGGTCGAGGCGATCCATGGATTTGGCGCGAACGCGGCATCACGCACCCACGTCCCGCCGTTGAACACGACCTGCCCCGTCCCCGTTCCGCGAGTCAGTTGACGGCTGGTGCGCAGTATTCCCGCAAACAGTTCAATGCGCCCGTCGCTGGCCGCTGAGCCGTTGCCACATTCAAAACCGACGTTACCTTCCAGAATCGCCTCGCCGCCATTCACCCGGAAGGTGCAGTCGCCTCCGTTCATCGCGACGTGCACGACACTCTTGGCCGTAAACACGCCCCCGGTCAGCACTTCGAAAAGTGCGTTACCGCTTCCGTGTCCGGCATGCAACCTCGCCCCGCTGTTGGACATCTCAAATGTGCCGCCATCGGCAACCGCGAATCGCTTGCCGCTGGACTCTAAACCGGCATAACCGGTGACCGTGACCTTATTTGAAACAATTTCCAGATCGCCGTCGCTCTGCACAAAGATTTCACCGCCGCTGATGAAAGAACCGCCGCCCGCGATTCGCAAACGGGCATTGCCGTTCACGATCACTTTGCTCCGGGCCGTCGTTGTGAGGAACCCGGCCAAAGTCCCCGTAATCGCCTCCTGCACACCGGCCGGCGTGTTCGCACTGAAGGTCGTGTTGGCTGTGAGCGTGACGCCGATATTTAACGTGGTCATCGCCCTGAACTCCAAAGTCCCTCCGCTGATCGTCAGCGACGCACCCTGATCGAATCCCGCGCCATCATACACCTCAATACGGCCACTGTTCGAGAGTGTCACCGCCCGCGTACCGGCCGACCCTCCGGCATCCATGCGCAGACGGCCGGCGGATAGCGCCAGTGAACCTGATCCCAACGAACCACCGTTGGTAGCTGCCACGACTCCGCCCAGCATCTGGATCGTTCCGGCACCGAGCGCGGCCCCCGCATCCGCCAGCAGCTCGCCTCCCGCCACCGTGAACGTATTCAACAGCGATGCGTCTGCGCCACGCGCCGCGAACACCCCGTTCGACACCGTGACCGAACCGGAACCCAATGCATCCGCAGCCACCAACTCTCCCTGAAGCACACGTACCTTCCCTGTAAAAGTCGCGCTGTTTGAAACCACCAGCGTGCCCGGCCCGGTTTTCACCAAGTCGCCGGACCCGCTCAACGGGGCGGCCGTCCAGCTTTGATTGGCCACCGCGGACAGGCTGACAGTCAGCGTGTCGGTGTCTACCGCGACACTCGCGCCGTCGGCGAACGCCACAGTGCGCGTCCCTGTAATTCGCGTCAGATCCTGGCCCGCGATGTCATCGAGTTGCACGCAGCCGCTGCCTTCAGTCCGCACCGTTACGCCAGCGGCCAAGTTCGCCGTGCTGCCGATATCCAGCACACCCTCGTTCACCACGATCTCGCCGCTGTAGCCGGTGGTTCCGTTGATCCGTAATGTACCCGGCTGCGTTTTGACAAATCCCGATCCCGTCAGTTGCCCGATCTCGATGATCCCGCCTGACTCCGCTAACAGCGCCGGCGTGCTGCCCGTCATGTAATCAGCGCCCCACACCACCTCTGCGCCTGTACCGGCCCAGACCGATCCGTCACCGGTGATACGCGCCACCTCGGCCGGCACGACCGTTTGCGAAGCGGTCAACACCAGCTTGGCACCCTCCGCGACCGTCACCGCGCCGCTGCCGAGTCCGGCCGGTGTGGCCACACGCACGGCACCACCCGAAATCGACGTTCCGCCCGCATACGTGTTTGCACCACCCAACGTCACGCTCGTCACGCCAGATTTGACCACGCACCCGTCGCCGGAGATCACATTCGGGACAGTCCCGTCGCCTGTCAGTTCCAGCGTCGTCCCTACGGCCAGCGTGACCGGTCCGGTCCCTGCACCCGCCGCATGCGCCAGTTCGGTCCACCCGCCATCGACAGCCAGCCCGCCGGAAAACTGGCCAGCCCGGCTCAGACGCAGCACGCCCGAGCCGGTCTTACGCAAAGCTGCCGACACGTCAGTCGCGTCATTCAGCGGGGTGTTCATCTGCAACATCGCAGGCGCCGTCACCGCGAGTTCGGTCTCGGCCACTCCCAACGCGAGCGAAGTAAAGGTCGCCAACGAAACCACTTGCGTCGTGAAAGACGGCGCATCAACCTCGATTTTCGGCAAGCTAAGGGTACAGGCAGCACCGTTCAGGTCAGCGCCATCGCGTACGATCAACCGGCTACCAAACCGCGTTACGTTCAGCATGCAATTCGCGTCGGCGGACAGACGCACGCCATCCCCTTCAAGCAACACAACGGGCGATCCCAGCGAGCCGCTGGCAGGCATCGAAATGTGCGCATTGGTTTTCACGTGCAGCATTTGGGACGCCCCCAATGCGCCCCCGGAGTTCATGCGTAACACGGCGCGGCCGCCTCCTGTGATCGTCACGCCATCCTCGGCGGTAATCTTAACCAGCCCGTCCGGACAGATCAGACCGCCGTCCGGGGCGTCCCACGGCTGAGAAGCAGTAAGGTGGACACCGCCCTGATACCGGATGTTCATTTCACCCGAGCCGGTCTTCACGATGCCGCCTGCACCGATCGTCATTTTGCCAGCACCGTGAAAGCGGGTGTAGGCCGCCAGATGGACGCGCAGACCGTAAACCGTTGCATTCGTGGTCAGGTTGACATACCGGTTCGTGATCACTGCTACCGCACCGTCTTGCCAACTCACGGGTTGGCCGGCAACATCAAGCCAGACGTTCGCCGCGAACCAGTCCCCTCCGTCAGCACCGTTATAAGTCAGCACGGTTTGAGCCTGTCCAACAGACGCGATGAAAAACACCCACAGGAACAACGTTTTGTAGTTCATGATTTCCCTCTCACACACTGGTACCTTACAGAATCCACCGACAACGCTCGTCTTTCGCAGTTGGCGTATATTATGTGCAGGGAAGGGAGGGGCGTCAACCCTTAACCCGACACCGACACCCAAATAAAAATTGGGGGGGGCCAAAAAAAGCGCTTGTTCTTTTCGGTCTCATTTGATATCTTCGCCCTCGTTGATTGGAAAAGGTTTTACTGTATCTTGGATCGTTGTCTCCATGTGTACTCCTAGTATCCCCCCAAGACCGGCTTGCAAGAGCCGGTCTTTTAATTCCCACAGTGTGCTATCCTCCCCCGAACTCTTGGCGCCCGCCGGCGGTTTCGAAGCCGCCTTAGCCGCCTTCCAATACGGTGCCGACGCGGTTTACCTAGGACTATCACACTTCTCGGCACGTGCCGACGTCGACAATCTCACCCCTGACCGCCTGCGTCTCCTACTGGCCTACGCCCGTTCCTTCTCGCCGTGCAAACGAATCTACGTGACGGTCAATACGCTGATCGAAGACCCCGAACTGCCACAACTCATTGAGGTCCTTGACGTACTAGACGACCTTGCCCCCGACGGCGTGATCGTGCAGGATCTCGGCGTCGCCCGCCTGATCCGCGACCATTTCCCGCGCCTTACGCTGCACGCCAGCACGCAAATGGCCGTTCACAATGTCGCCGGGGCGGTCGCCCTTCGCGAACTTGGATTCTCCCGCGTGATTCTGGCCCGCGAACTCACGCTCGATGAGATCCGGCAGATTGTCCAAGACTCCGGCGTAGAGGTTGAAATTTTTGTACACGGCGCTCTCTGCTACAGTGTCAGCGGCCTCTGCCTCTTTTCGGCGCACATGACCGGCCGCAGCGGTAACCGCGGACGGTGCGCGTACTGCTGCCGCGGGGAGTTTGCCGCAGACACCTCCTCTTCCTCTCCCTCCGCAGACCGTCCTGCTTACCCTTTCTCCATGCGTGACCTCGCCCTTGCCCCGCTGCTCGACGAAGTCATCGCGACCGGTGTGCAATCGTTGAAGATCGAAGGACGCATGAAGAGTCCGCTCTACGTGGCCTGCGTGACCGACTACTACCGGCGCAAGTTGGACGGGACGCTCACGCCCGACGCCGAACAAACGTTGATCCAAGATGTACAGACCATTTTCAGCCGCCCTTGGACCACGCTCTACGCGTACGGTGCCGACGCCCCGTCAGCCGCCGTGATTGATCCTGTCGCCATCGGTCACCGTGGCGCGCACATCGGATACGTCGAAGCCATCTCCCGCGACCGCGCCGGCACCCGTTGGTTGCGCTTCACCTCGTCGCGTGCCCTGGAAAAGCACGACGGTTTACAGGTCGAATTAGCCTCCGGCGGTAAACCGTTCGGCTTCGCGGTGAATGTGCTGCGCACGGCGGGCTCCACCCGCCCCGTGGTCGCCCTGCCCGCCGACGTTCCCCTGGAAGTCGCCCTGCCGGACGAAGATTCCCCAGAGATTCCGCGCGGTGCCCCGATCTTCTGCTCGGCCTCGCAGGCGGTGCGCCGTCGCTATGCCGTTCGCGCACTGCGCGATGCCGACTTCGACACCGGACGCCCCGTCTCCTTCCGCGTGTCGTTGCGCCCCGGCGGTATCGCTGCCCAAGCCGAAACGCTCGACACCGCGTCCACGTCCGCAGCACCCGTGAACGCCGAAGCCTGGATTCCGCTAGCGCTCTCATCATCGAAGCAGCCCGACAAGACCGCCGGTGCGGTGCGCAAGGCCTTTTCAAGGCTGGGCGACACCGCTTGGCGTTTGGAGATGCTCGAACTGGATGATCCCGCAACCCTTTACGCTCCCCTGTCCGCCCTCAACGAAGCCCGAAGGTCGGTCATCGCCCGTCTTGATGCCCTTTGGGAAGCCTCCCGCGCCGTACGCCGAAAAAGCATTGCCGACGCATGGAACCTGAACTCACCGTCCGCTGAACAACCGCCAGCACCATTCGCGCCTTCGCCCTCAATGTCCGAGGCCGTCACGCCGACCTGGACGCTGAAACTCAGGATTACTCCTCCTCCCCTCTCTCTCGCGGACCTTCAAAGCTTTGCGTGCATCGTTCTGGCCATCGGGCACACCGGCTATGATACGCTGAGGCGGGACTTGGATGCATGGTGTAAAGTGACTGATCGCGCGCGGCTACGCCTAGCGCTACCACTTCTCACGCGCGTGCAGGAGTGGAAAGCGCTAGTCGAGACGGTCGATGCGTTACGTGCTGACGGCTGGGACGATTGGGAGTGCGCTGACCTCGCCGGTCTCCGGCTACTCTCCGAGCGGGGCCGACCTCCGCTCTCCGCCGATTGGAGCCTCTATGCCCTGAACCGTATCGCGCTTGCCGAACTCGGCCGTCTGGGTGTGCGTCAAGTGGTACTTTCGCCAGAAATCAGTCTCGACTGCCTGAAGGCCCTGAGCCAGCCCGGTCCAGATCCCTCTCCAACAATTGAAACGCTGGTCTATCAGCACACGCCGCTTTTCATTTCGGAGACCGCCCCCTGCCTCTCCCCGGATGTCAGCGCACCGCCGTCTGACGTCCTCCATTTAACCGACCGCCGCGGCCGCGCTTTCCGCGTCATCCATCTCGACAACCGCTGGATCACGGTTGCGGAATCTGCATTTTACGTCGCCGCACACACGCAGGGAAACGCGGTCCACCGCCATCGCATTGACCTCTCCTGGTCGCCGGAAGTTGCACGGGCCACTCAAAAACTCGCCGCGATCCGCAGCGGACAGCCGCTCGCGGACACCCACCGAGCTCTTTTTGATCGTGGTTTCGCGTAAATCGCGACGAACAAAGCGACGACTAATAAAATCGAGATTGCAGGTTGACATTCTGACGTTATACCGCCAAAATGTAAAACTTAACTGCATGGAGTTTATATGAGTGACGTGTTGAAACACATCGAAGAGCTTGGTGTTGTGCCCGTCGTCGCCATCGACACCGTTGACCACGCCTTGCCGCTTGCAGACGCTTTGCTGGCCGGCGGCTTGCCCGTGGTCGAAATCACTTTTCGGACTCAGGCCGCAGCCGAAGTCATACGTACCCTTTCGCGCGAACGTCCGGATCTGATCGTCGGGGCGGGCACCGTGCTCTCGTCCGAAACGATACAGACTGCCGTCGATGCCGGCGCACGGTTTGCGGTCGCTCCCGGCTTTAACCCGCGCGTCGTTCAGGCCGCGCGCGAATTAAACCTGCCTTTCGTGCCGGGCATCGCGACGCCGTCCGACATCGAAGCCGCGCTTGAATGCGGCCTTCGCTTACTGAAATTTTTCCCGGCCGAAGCGTTGGGCGGGATCAAGCTCCTTTCTGCGCTTTCCGCGCCGTACCGGCATACCGGAGTCCGCTTCATGCCGACGGGTGGGATCTCTCCGACGAATCTAGACGGCTATCTTGCGCTCGACACGGTCGCTGCCGTCGGCGGAACCTGGATCGCCAAGAAAGAGGATATGGCACGGGGCAATTGGAATGAAATCACTGACCGTTGCCGTGAGGCTTGTGCCCGTGCCCACGCAACGCGTAACAGCAAGCGGTAACCCTTATGCGTACGGCAAAGTTCAACTGTCCACACTGCCAACAACGACTCGGAGTAGCTGAGAACCTGCTCGGGCACAAGATCGCTTGTCCCATCTGTAAAGGACACATCAAGTTACCCGAGGCGCCGCCCTCGCCACCTGCGGCGGAAGAGCAAAGTTCTCCTGTGCCTCCTCCCTCGGCACCTCAGCAACCCGCGCAGATGACGCCGCTGCCCCCGCTGACCCCTGCCTTCCAACCGCCCGAGCCGCCACCAGCGGCGATCCCCGTGGAGAAACCGCAGTCCAGTTTTGGTAGCACTACCGTCCCCGTCACCCTAAGCAACGGCGACATCACGTTTTTCTGCCCGAACTGTTCCTGCAAGTTGGTCGTCACTGAGCGTGCAGCCGGCAAGAAAATTCCATGCCGCAAATGCCATGTGCAGGTCACCGTGCCGGATGCCGCGCCCATTCCGCCAGACCCCGCCGGACGCCAGACCGTCAACCTCACGTTCCGGCAGGACACGCAGGCGTCGCTGAGCGATCTTGTGAAGCGAATCTGCGAGGGTGACGCAGCCGCAGCCAAAGCCATACTGGCCTTTGGCTCTCAGGCCGTGCCGATTGTCGTCGAAGGCCTTGAAAATTCTTTTGCCGAACCCAAAGAGAACAGGGCGGCCCATGCGCTGACGGATATTCTTGTCAAAATCGGAGCTGCCAGCGTCAAGCCCCTCATCAGCAGGCTCGGCAAGAGCCGGCACGCCTACTATGCACTGGGACGGATCGGTACCGAAGAGGCCTTGCAGGCTTTGATCCGCGAACTGACCTCTGTCAACTGGCAGCGTGTCGAAGCGGCCTGCGTCGGATTGGGTCTAACCGAAAATCCCAGTGCCGCCTATGTGATCTCGTATCTTGAAAACACGCGCAAAACGACGCAAGTCGGCGAAGTGTTCACGGCGGCCGGCAGTGCGATCATAGCCCTGCAACGCCGTTTGACCCCGCGGACGTAGCCGGACGCAGGTGCGCCGCGTTTGATGTAGACGAGAGACCCTGCGAGATGCCGTTCAATTGCTTCACGACACCGGTCCCGCCGGATTATCTGTGTGATGAATCGCGGAAAAACGGTTCCGCCATTGCCATCGCCTTTCCGAAGAGTGTGCATGAGCTGACCGCCGCGCTCAAAGAAACGCTCCCTCACAACCTTCCGTTAACGGTCCAGGGTTCCCGGACAGGTATCGCCGCCGGCGCAGTGCCGGAGGGGGGCCTGATCATCAACCTCTCGCGCATGGACGCGATCCTCGGCCCCGGCACCGATACCGCCGCGCCGCCGACTGTGCGTGTCCAGCCCGGGGTCTCTTTGATCGCCCTGCGCCGGCACCTCGCGAATGCTTTTCCCGCCTACCTGTTCACTCCGGACCCCACGGAAACATCCGCCAGCATCGGCGGTATGGTGGCCTGCAACGCATCGGGCGCCTGCTCATTTGCCTACGGCCCGACACGCACCCACGTCGAGGCGCTCACCGTGGTTTTAGCCGATGGAGACACGCTTACTCTACGCCGTGGCCATGACAAGGTGGACGGCAACCGCTTCTCACTCACCACCGATGGCGGACGGCTGATTTCTGGTGAGCTTCCGCATATCCACATGCCGACCGTCAAAAACTCGGCCGGATATTGGGTCAAGCCAGACATGGACCTGCTCGACTTGTTTATCGGCAGCGAGGGCACACTCGGCATTCTTGCGGAAATAGAGTTGCGCCTACATGCCAAACCGTTTCAGACGCTTGGCATCCTCTGCTTTTTTGCCGCTGAAGCGCATGCACTGGCTTGCGTCCAAGCGATCCGATCCGCCGCTTCCACCGCCTTGCCCCATACGCTCGCGGCCATTGAGTATTTCGATGCAGAGTCCCTGCGGCTCGTTCGCATCGGCACCGCACACGCTGGTCTGGCGTTACCGCCTTCAAAGCCTGGATGGAACGCCGCTCTCTATCTGGAGTGGGCGTTGGCCTCCGATACAATGTCGCCCATCGCGTTGACCAGTGACATCCTTCGCACCTGTCATGGCGATCCGCGCAACACATGGCTCGCCGCCGATGCGCCGTCGCTCGACAAGCTCAAGCTCTTCCGCCATGCGGTCCCTGAGCAAGTCAACACACTGATCGCCGAACGCAAACGCCGCCTTCCCGACCTTACCAAGCTCGGCACCGACTTCTCCGTGCCCGACGACATCCTGCCGGAGGTCATGCACCTTTACCGCCGTGACCTCGCAGCCGCAAAACTAGAGCATGTGATTTTCGGCCACATCGGTAACAACCATCTCCACGTCAACATCCTGCCACGCGACATGACCGAATACGCAGCAGGCAAGCGGCTTGTCCGCTCTTGGGCGGAGCGAGTGGTCGGTTGGGGCGGCAGCGTCGCGGGCGAACACGGCATCGGACGCCTCAAAAAGGAGTTGCTGGCAGTTATGGCCGGACCGGAGGGCCTTGCGGGCATGCGTCGCCTCAAGGCCACCTTCGACCCGGCCGGACGATTTAATCCCGGCCGACTTTTTGACTAATGCGGGCGGTGCCGCCGCCTCAACCCAACGTCCAAGGGCTGCGCGGCGTACGCCCCAGCAAAGCCGTCGCTGCCGTATCGTTGATAATCTGCTCGGTCTCGGGATTCCACGTGATCTTGCGCCCGGTCAGCATCGCGATCTGGCCGAGCTGTCCGATACTGGCCGAACGGTGCGCGACCTCGGCCGGCGTCAGTGTCGTGTCACGGTTTTTCACGCAGGCGATGAAGTCGCGCTGATGCCCAGGGCTACGCAAGCGCAACTCGCCCGCCTCAATCTTGCTGTCGCGGATCGCCGGCGACGAAGCCTCGTAACGGCCGCGGT
>Ga0208694_1002418_pt1 | contig 19866 bp, 15 predicted proteins | sample AD_UKC078_MetaG_FD_184442 | JGI IMG/M metagenome (GOLD analysis project Ga0208694, IMG submission 184442) | Active sludge microbial communities of municipal wastewater-treating anaerobic digesters from USA - AD_UKC078_MetaG (SPAdes) (version 2) | ecosystem: Engineered > Bioreactor > Anaerobic >...
CGGGAAAGCTGAAAACATCTCGTTAAATCGTGATTTAACTTAACCGATGAACCTTCTATATGAGTTTTTTACGTTGGTTTGATCTACAATCGCATAGTGCATTGTTGTATCAATTTTTGTATGACCAAGTAATACTTGAACCTGCTCAACAGGCATTCCTTTATCAATTGCCTTTGTTGCTAGTGTACGTCGAAAGCGGTGAGGGTGGACCTTGGTTATACTAGTTTTAATTCCAAGCTTTCTGAGCATTATTTCAACACCAGATATCTGAAGTCGGTTAAATGGCCTAAACATCGAAACAAATAGTGCTTCGTTTTTGTCAATTCTAGAATCCAAGTAGTGTTGAAGATGAAGTTTTGTCTTGGAATCGAAGTATACCTTTCTTTGCTTTCCACCTTTTCCAAGTACAATGCATTCTTTATTTTCAAAATCAACTGAGGTGATATTCAGGTTTACTAATTCACCAACTCTCATGCCAGTTGAAGCCAATAACTCAATGATTACTTTATCTCTTAAGCTGGAACAGTTATCTTTTAAGTTTTCGATGTTTTCGTCAGTATAGGCTTGCTTAATGGTTTTGATTGATTTGATTTTATGAATCCTTTTTACAGGGTTTTTCCTAATATAGTCTTCCTCTTCGAGCCAAGAGAAAAAAGACGATAGAACACGTCTTATATTGTCCATAGATACCTTTGACACAGAATCGGAAGAGAAGCCATCAAGGTAATTCCTTATATCGTCAGTTGTTATTTCTTTAGCTTTGGTTGATATTTTTTCAAAGAACGCTTTTAAGACGTATAAGTAGTATTTCATTGATTTCGGCGAACAGCCTTCAACATTCTTTGCTGTTTCAAATAATTTTAATAATTCATCATTAGATGGTGTTTCTCTAGTGGCACCTTCCACGTTTTCAAGAAGGGCTGCTAATTTCTCCATTTGCCCTTCGTTTAGGAACGTTTTTGCTCCATTCAAAATCTCGATTTTCTCAAATCTGTTCATGATTACCTCCAAAAATAAAAATTTACAATTATATTTTATCAAATCGCTGTACATTTCTCCGATAAAAGTGATATAATAATCGTATAATTTCGGAGGTGTAACATGACCTATCCAGAAGCGATAAAAAAATTAAGAACTAAGATGCTGCTAACGCAGACAGAATTTGCAGAACTTTTAGGCGTAAAGTTTGAGACAGTTAATAGATGGGAAGCTGGGGAATACGAGCCAACCATGAAAAGCAAGAGAAAACTTGCTCCTTTATTTGAAAAATACGACATTAAGGTGGAGGATTAATTATGATTACAGGGACTTTAAAAAGCAAAATAAATGCTATTTGGCAGGATTTTTACAATGAAAATATGGCTCAGACATCAGACATAGTTAATCAATTGACTACCTTGATGTTTATAAAGATGCTCGACGACCAACAAAGTGCATTAGAAGCACAAGCTTCAATTATCGGCGTAAAGCCAGATCAAAACACTTTGACCTTTAAGGATGGGAACTATCGTTATTATGAATTGGACGGCGAAGGTAATAAAACTCTGAAGTTTGAGATTCCTTATGCCGACTTGAGATGGAAAAACTTCAAAAACCTTAACTCAAAAGATTTAGCAAAAAGAATAAAAGATTACGTTGTTCCATTTATCAAAGACCCAAACAATAAGGCGGTGGGCCAATTTGGTAAATATGCGAAAAAATACACGTTTGGATTTGATGATAAAGAAAGACTTTTAACGTCTGTAGTCGATAAGCTTTCCGATCCAGAACTCGATTTCAATAACACGGATTTAATGGGCGACGTTTATGAATATATGTGCGGAAGCGGTATTTCTGGGCAATATAGAACCCCAAGACATATCATAGATATGGCTGTTGAAATGATGGAGCCAAAGCTAGGTGAGAAGATAATTGATCCAGCAATGGGAACAGCAGGTTTTATAATCGAAGCAGCAAAATATATTAAAGAGCATCAACACCAAGATTTGATGAACGTCAGAAATCAGCAAGTATTTAAGGGTGAAATGTTCTATGGTTGTGATAACGACAACAACATGGCCAGAATTGGTTACATGAATGCTGTCCTTCACGGAATTAAGAACCCGAATTTCTCGATGGATTCTCTCTTAGAGAATGAAAACCCAACAAACTATATTGGAAGATTTGATTTAGTTCTTGCAAATCCTCCTTTCTCAGGCAGTTTGGTAGAGTCTGCAACTAACGGGAAAATACTTTCTATCACAAAAACAAAGAAGACAGAATTGTTATTCGTTGCACTTATGGACATGCTTTTGAAACCAGGCGGAAGATGCATGACCATTGTCCCTGATGGTGTTTTGACGAACGGAAATAGTGCATTTTTATCACTTAGAAGAGAATTGATTGATAAGCAAAGACTTATTGGTGTTGTTTCTATGCCTATGGGTATTTTCCAAGCTTCTTCTAAAAAAGGTTCGGCAAGTAAAGGCGCAGGCGTCAAAACTTCATTCCTTATTTTTGAAAAAACAAATAATGGTGGAACTGATAATGTATGGTTCTACAACATGACTAATGACGGATTTACTCTCGATGTAAAACGTCAGCCTATAGAAGGCTCAGATATTCCCGATATTGTCGAAAGATTTCATCATTTAGATAAGGAAATTGATAGAAAGAGAACTGACAAATCCTTTATGGTTCCTGTCGATGAGATTAGATCAAAGGATTATGATCTTTCTTTTAACAAATATAAACAAATTGAAAAGCAAGAAGTGGTCTATAGACCAACAAGTGAAATATTTGAAGATTTAAGAAACACATACGAGGAAGCTAAAGAATTGATGGAGTCCCTTGAAGAACTTCTCGGGAAAGAGGAGTAATTATGGGGAAGTTAGGTTTATTTATAGAAGAAATAACCGAAAAAACAACAAAGAACAATCAGTATGAAGTATTAACGTCTTCTCAAAATGGAATCATTTCTCAAGAAGAATACTTCAATAAGCAGATTGCTAGTGTTGATAATATTGGTTATAAGATAATCAGAAGAGGTCAGTTTACTTATCGTTCGATGAGCGATACGGGACGCTTTTATATCAATAGACTAATTAACAAAGAAGTGGGCATTGTTAGTCCTGCTTACCCTGTGTTTAAACTAGTAGGAAATAAACTCGATCCAGAATATTTAGAGTTGTTTTTTCAATCTGAAGCATTCCAAAGGCAAATATCAGATAAGTCTTCTGGAAGTACAAGGCTAGCTTTGAGGTTTAGTAAGTTGGAAAATGTCGAAATTGACGTTCCTTCAATTGAAATCCAAAGAAAAATAGTAGATACAGTAAAGCGATTAAAGGCAACTATTAACACAGAAGATAACGAACTTGTTTTATGTGACGAACTAATTAAATCACGATTTAACGAGATGTTTTCAGCTTTCCCGAAAGTGGAGTTAAGCCAAATATCGCAAATTATAATGGGACAATCTCCAGAATCAACTGCCTACAACGACGACGGAATTGGACTTCCTTTTTTTCAAGGGAAAGCAGATTATGGCGAAAAATATACGATTGTAAAACACTACACAAAAAAGTGGAATAAAGAAGCTAAAAGAGGATATGTGCTTATGTCCGTAAGAGCTCCAGTTGGCCCTGTAAATATCGCATCTACTGATTGTGCCATTGGAAGAGGTCTATGCGCGATGAACGCAAAACCAAATAAGGCAAATAATGAATTTCTTTATAACGCACTTAATAGTATGCAACAAGAAATAGTCTTGTCAGGGAAGGACGGATCTACATTCGCTGCAATTAATAAAGATCAGGTATACAAATTGCTTTTGCCGCAAGCACCAATTGAACTTCAAAATGATTTTTCGGAGTTTGTACATCGTGTCGATAAATTGAAATTTAACGTGCAGAAGAGAATTGAAAAATACAAAGAATTACTCAACAAAAAAATGGATGAGTATTTCAACTAGGAGGAAATATGCCAAAAAGTGAAAAAGAAACAAGATTAGAGTTAATCGACCCCGCTTTAAGGCGTGCTGGTTGGAAAATACTCAACGAAAAACACATCATAGAAAAAAATAGAGCCTGCATTGAGACTCCTGTTGTTGGCATGCCAAAGACAGGCGAGAATCCTTCAGGCAATGGCTTTGCTGATTATGTTTTATTTGGCGATGATGGAAAGGCTTTAGCCGTAATAGAAGCCAAAAAATCAGTGGTGAATGAGGAACAAGGCAGAGTTCAAGCATGTTTATATGCTGATGCTTTGGAAAAGAAGTATGGTTTAAGACCAGTAATCTATTATACAAACGGATACAACATTACTATTATTGATGGTTTGTTTCCTGCAAGAACTGTCTTTGGGTTTCATAGGAAAGATGAACTTGAATATCTAATTCAAAGAAGAGGGTTCAAACTTGAGGACAAAAATGTCGATGCGGAGATCTGTGGTAGATACTACCAGAAGGATGCTATAGAAGAAGTTTTGAAGCATTTTGAAAGCAAACACTCAAGGTCTCTTATTGTTTTAGCAACAGGAACGGGAAAGACACGTGTTTCATGCGGTATCTCTGATATCTTTTTGAGAAATAACTATGTTAAGAGAATCCTTTTCTTGGCTGATAGAAAGAACCTAGTAAGGCAAGCTAAGGAAGAGACTTTTGAAAAATTCCTACCAACAGTGCCTATGGCAACAATCATGGAAGGAAAACGAGAAGGCGATGACAATAAGGCAAGAATCGTTTTCTCGACATACAATTCAATGCTCTCAATCATCCAAGATACGAAGAAGTGTCCTTACGGAATAGGGCATTTCGATTTAATCATTGTTGATGAAGCGCACAGAAGTTTATTCAACAAATATGCCGAGATATTCGACTATTTCGATGCTTTGATGATTGGCTTAACAGCGACTCCAAGAAACGAAATACATAAATCAACATATAAAGTATTCAACTTGGATAGCGAGATGCCTAACTACGAATACGATGTTGTTAAGGGCGTAAAAGACGGTTATTTGACCTATTATAGAGCTTTGGATAGAACACCAAACATTCTAAAAGATGGAGTCGAATATGATTCTTTAAGCGATGAAGAGCAAGAACAATATGAGGAACTATTCACCGAAGAAGACGGAACGCTTCCACCTAAAGTAGAGAATGAGAAGTTTCTTTCTGTTATTTACAATAGGGACACCATAAGAGAAGTCCTTAAGGATTTGATGAATGAAGGGCTAAAGGTTAATAATGGCGATGTGCTCGGCAAGACTATTATTTTTGCTAGAGACCACAACCATGCCGTTTTGATCCAAGAGGAATTCAGAAAGTTATACCCTGAATTGTGCTTACCCTCTAATCCTAATGGGGTGGATTACTGTGTAATCATCGACAACAGAATTAAGTACAACGAAGTTCTTCAAAGAGAATTTAAGAATAAGCAAGACATCAGAATTGTAGTTTCTGTCGATATGATGGACACTGGTGTTGATATCCCAGAAGTGGTGAATCTGGTTTTCTTCAAGAGGGTTTTATCAAAGATAAAATTCTGGCAGATGATAGGTAGAGGAACCAGACTTTGCGATAAGCTAAGCCCAATCTCACCTTCCAAACCTTACTTTGAAAGAATGACGAACGATTCTTCAAGACAACTTTACGAAGCAAAACAGGGATTCTTGATTTTCGATATTTGTAACGTGTTCCCATTCTTTAAATTGAATCCTGATGGAAAGAAGGATGCTTCGGATTCTGCTTTATCCCTTTATCAAAAGATTTTCATGCAGAAAGTTGCTTTATATAAAGCCATGCAGACGAATTATTCTTCTTTGTGCGTCGAAGATAAGAAATTCTATGAGAATTTAAGAGGTGATCTTGTAGGCGAAGTCAGAAAATTGAACAGAAATTATATAGGAGTTATCAAGAATCTTGAAACAGTAGACAAGTTTTCTGTCGAGGATGCCTGGATTAATTTGACTCAAGCTGAGTTTGTTGATATTAAGAAGAAAATTGCTCCTAATGTTACAGGGGAAATCGATTTAGAAGAATCTAGAGCTTTTGATTATTTATGCTTCAAGTTTGCTGCAACTAGGTTTAACCCTAATCATGACTTCAAGAAGGTGGCAAAGACAATATACCTTCTTTCGAGATATCTATGCGAAGTTAAGGGGCACATCACAGAAGTCGCAGCGCATAAAGAAACTCTTGAATATGTCGCTTCGGATGAATTCATCAAGAGCTCAACTGTGACCAAGGTCAATGACTGCAGAGAAGAATTGAGAGAATTGATGAAATACATCGACAGAAAAGATTTCAAGCCGATTATTTCGGATTTCGATGACGAGATAACAACATTCACGGATGCCGTGGAAGATCCAGTCGATTTTACTGTCACTATCGATGATTTCAAAACATTGGAAGAAAAGACTATATTCTTCATTCATTCCAATCCAGAGTTGGCACTTGTCAATGAAATCCAAAGTCTCATAAAACCTACTTCAAATGCAATTGCAGACTTTAAGAAAGAAGTTGTTAAGATTGCTAAAACTGCCGAAGAATATAACGAATTATTCAAAGATGATGAGGATTTAGTTGTCTTTGTTAGAAAGAACATTGAATTTATACCATCTTCCATCGAGGCTTTCCTAGAGGAAGAAAAAGAAAAAGGGTTTAATGAAGATCAGTTAAAATATATCAAGGAACTATTATTGTTTATTTCTCAAAACGGTGATTTCCAAAGAAGTTATCTATTGAGACCTGAACTTTTATTTGGGGAACTTTTCAATAGTACCGAAATTAACAATTTAATTATTGACATTGAATCCAGGATATAAGGAGGGATTATCATGGCGAAGATAGATACAAGTTGGAAACCAATATATAGGGAATTTGCTGAAAAGCTTTTATTGTTTAAGAGCGACAGGAAGACACTAATCGCAAAAATTAAGAAGGTTTTTGAAGATATTAAAATGAAACTTCCTAAACTTGAGGAAAATAATGACATCATTGATATCGATCCTTTTACAGTGTTTGCGTTGTTTAATAAGCAACTAAAAGAAGAAAATAGGAAGTTAATCTTAAAAGGAATTAAAAAAGAATTTGATCTTATTTCGGATATTCCTACTGGTTTTGATGCCTTGCCAACTCTGATGCCTCTAAATGCTACGTTTTACTGGTTCAAAGGAGGAAGGGGCGAAAATGATATCCAAAACACATGGAATCTTTATGTTGCAGCTTTTGAACTAGCGGAAAACGAAACGGAAGATAATAAGAAAAAATTCTGTGCAGCTTTTGATGCTACGAGAGATCAAGTGGGCATCTCTTGGCGCATTACATCTGGCTTGTTCTGGGTTCTTCCTGATAATTATTTCTCATTAGATTCAAGAAATCGCTGGTATGTTGGTGAATATAATGAGGTATTTTCAGACCAACTAAAGAATGTAATTAAAAATCTCTCAGAAGTTCCAAGCGGTGAACAATATCTTGAGATTTGTAAATCTATAAAAAGCGAACTCGGACAGACAAAATATCATGACTATGTAGAACTATCTAATGGTGCATTTGTAGAGTCTGAGCGCGTTAACAAGGAAAATAAAGAAAAAGAAAAGCAAGAGGTTGCAGAAGTTGAAACCGAAGACAACTCTATCCATTATTGGATTTACTCTCCAGGCAATAATGCTTCTATGTGGGATGAATGCCAAAAGCAGAAACTTATGCTTATCGGCTGGGGCGAAATCGGTGATTTGAGGCAATACGCATCGAAGAATGAAATCAAAGAAAAGATGAAGGCCACATACAACCCTGATTTGTCTTATAAAAATGATGCACATGCTGTATGGGAGTTTGCCAACAAAATAAAAGCAGGCGACATTATCATAGTTAAAAAAGGAATGCATAAGGTAATCGGCAGGGGCATTGTGGAATCCGATTATATTTATGATGCAAATCGCCCTGATACCTTTAACCATATTAGGAAAGTAAGATGGACCAACATTGGTGAATGGCCTCATCCTGGACAGGCTGTAATGAAAACCCTAACCGATATTACTCAGTACACTGAATATGTGCAAAAACTGGAATCACTATTTGAATCCGAAGAGGAAGAAGAAGATATCAAAGAGGTAAAATATAATGCCTACACTAAGCAAGACTTCTTAGATAGAGTTTTTATGGATAGTGCAGAATATGATAGGCTCGTTGGCCTTTTGATGCATGAACAGAACATTATATTACAAGGCGCTCCAGGGGTTGGAAAAACATTTATTGCTAGAAAATTGGCTTATTCCATTATTGGCGAAGCAAATCCTGATAGGGTTGAGATGGTCCAATTCCATCAAAGCTATTCCTATGAAGATTTTGTGATTGGTTATCGTCCTGGCGAAGATAATCCATTTGAATTAAGCGAAGGAATTTTCTACAAATTCTGCAAAAAGGCAGCTGAAGACGATGTATCTAACCCATATTTCTTTGTTATTGATGAAATAAACAGAGGTAATTTGAGTAAGATCTTTGGCGAGCTTTTCATGCTAGTGGAAAAAGATAAACGCGACATTGAGATTCCGCTTCTTTATGGAAAAAGGAAGTTTAAGATACCTAAGAACGTCTATATTATCGGAACGATGAACACAGCTGATAGAAGCTTAGCAATCATTGATTATGCTCTTCGTAGACGTTTCGCTTTTTATACTGTTAATCCAAAGTTTGATAATGAAAAATTCGGTGAATACGCATATGCGTTTAACAACGAGAAATTCATCAACCTTATTGAAACCGTAAAATCGTTAAATATGGCAATTGCCAATGATGATACTTTGGGTGAGGGTTTTATGATTGGGCATAGCTATTTTAGTGATCTAAAAGAAGTCGATGACATAACACTGTCAAATATAGTGGAGTACAAGCTTATTCAATTATTGAGAGAATACTGGTTTGATGAGCCTTCTAACGTGGCTAATTGGAGCAATAAGCTAAGAAGCGCAATAAAATGATAAAGATAAAAAACATCTATTACATGCTTTCGTATGCTTTTCAAACGTTAGCAGAGAATGGTTATGAAAAGGTTGGAACGGAAGAGTTTGATAACATATCAGACTTGTTTTCCGCAATTTTAATAAAAGGTGTTTCTACGCAAATAAAGAGAGGCTTAGAAAAGGAATACAAGCTTTATTCTGATGAGATTTCAACTATAAAAGGCAAAGTAGATATTGCTGAATCAATAAAGCGACAATCTCTCGAAAAGAAAAAGGCATGCTGCTCGTATGATGAATTAACAATAGATTCTTATATGAATCGCATTATAAAAACTACGTTTTATTATCTATTGAAAAGCGATGCATCAATTGAGCACAAAAAACAAATCAAGAAACTTCTTATCTATTTTGATGGCGTAGAATTCATTCCGATAAACCAAATCAACTGGAAAATCCAATACAATAAAAACAACAAAACATATAGAATGCTTCTCGGCATCTGCAATTTAGTTATAAAGGGGCTACTTCAAACTGAAGAGAGCGGTGATGTTAAGCTTACTAAATTTCTTGATGAACAAAAGATGTGCAGGCTATATGAGAAGTTCATACTTGAGTTCTATCGAAAAGAGATCCCTACGATTTCAGCAAATGCTTCAAAGATTGAATGGCAATTGGATGATGACTTCGATGATATGCTTCCTGAAATGAAATCTGACATTATGCTTTCATTTGGAAGCAAGATTCTGATCATTGATGCAAAATATTATGAGCATTCAACACAGCAGTATTATGAAATTGACAAACTTCACTCAGGAAATGTTTATCAGATATTCACTTATGTGAAGAATAAACAGGAAGAAGACCGATCAAAGGAAGTGGCAGGGATGCTTCTTTATGCAAAAACGGATATTGGACCAATTCCAAATGTCAATTATCAAATGAGCGGAAATAAAATATCGGCAAAATCTTTAGATTTGAACACTGATTTTCATGAAATAAAAAAGCAACTTATAAATATAGCTGAAGATTATTTTATCTTGGCTTAGAAGATGACTATAAAAGAAAAGCGGCCCAGCCAATTAAGGTTGAGTCGCTTATTTTTTATACAAATAGTTCTGGAACGTTATATTGAATTTCTTTTAATTCTTTTTCAACTGATTCTTTGCCACAGGATAGGACATCGGATTTTAATCTGTAGCCATTTTTTGTTTGAATATAGTACTCATGATGCCTTCTAATATAGTCAGAAGTATCACGAGTTATACCATTACGTTGAAAGAAAATGGTCAATGGATTAGTAGAACCAAACTCTACATACTCATACCAATCATTATCAAAAGCAGAACCAGCTGTGACTAGTTCCTTATATTCAGTTGAAAAGAGTAAAAAATAGTTTGAAATACTAAATAATATTACGTTTTCAATTATTCCTAAAGCATCGCCAATGACAATATTTTGATGATCTTGACTATTATTATATGGAACCAGCTGACCATGAATCTTTACTGAGCCATAGTTGTTTTTATTCCAGTCTATTGCTTGCTGCATTATTTGACTTAATCCATAGCCATCCATCCATTGAGTCAGAAGAACGGCATAATATCTTAGACGATTGCTTCCGACTGTGTCTTTTTCATACATATCCCACCTGAATATTCTGGAGAGTTTATTTAAAAAAGATAATAGGTCGTTATAGTCCACTTTGCCGTTTTTAAGGGCTGGGTAAGTTAAGCCACCTTTTATAGCAATTATAAGATTTTGTGTTTGGTCTAATGAAACATTGATATCATCATCTGGTTTTGGCTTGTCATCATTTGTGTTTAAGAAGTTATGTTTTATAAGTGAGATGCCATCATTATCTAAATAATCATTAAAAGACTTTCTTACAACGCTGTTTCTATCCTTTGTTATATCACGAACTAGAATCAATCCAACCTTTCTCATTAAATCATATGATTCAGAGTTTTGGTTTGATAGTTGTGTAAATTCGGTAGATCCGTTTTTTAATTGGTTAACAATATAATTTTTTTCTGTTTCGTTAAGACCAGAAGTAATGGATATCTTTTGCTCAGGAATATCTTTTTCTAAAAGCTCTTTTATTTTCTTTTCTGACTGACTTTCGCTATATCGTATGATAAAAACATTTCCATATAAGTTGTATTCAATTCTACCAACACGTCCTATAAGATTTCTAAACTCAACTGGTGACATGTTTGGCTGTCCGTTCCTATAACTCAATATGAAAAGATTATCAGCAGGTAGATTTACTCCTTCAATAAGAGTAGAAGTACAGAAAATAGTTTTAATATTTTTTTCTCTGTAATTTTCTTCAATTGTTGTTCTAATATGCAAAGGCAAGTATCCCACATGATAGGCTACACCTTTTTTGATTAAATCGGCCAAATAATAGGAACCGTGAATTTCATCTTCAACTTCCTTTGCAAGTGCATTTAATTTTTTATCGTTCAAATACGGAAGAGATGCTGCGTATTGTCTAGCAAGATCAACTGCACGTTCACGACCAGAACAGTAGATGATGTTTGATTTTGTTGTATCCTTATTAATTATTGCCTGTATTAAAGAAAAACAAGTAGCATGTTGGCTAATACCTGATATTTCAAAGAATGACTCATCGGGTGAAGTAGCTCTCTCATTAAAGGCATAAAACTTATGGTTTAATATATCAAGATAATATTTCATTTGGCTAACAGGAGTAAACGACGTCCTTAAATAAGAAACGGAGGCATTTTGATTATAAGGAAGTGCCTCTAAATACACTTGAGGATTTGGAATATTTGGTGAAGCTAATATAATTTTTGGTTTTCTGTTCCTTTGAATTAGCATGTCTGTAACTTTATAGTAGAATGCACTTCGACCATCAGCTTCAGATATTTTATGTGCTTCATCAATAAAGAGATAATCAATTGAAATATTAGGGTATGACATTAGCATATAAAGCATTCTTTCTGGAGTAACAACCATTATGTAGTTTAGGTCATTTTGCTTTAAAAATAGCGAGTTTCCTGACGTTACTACTTTATAATTGTGTGTCGATAAGTCGTTCTTTAAATCTTCATTGACAATATTAGATGAAATTTCAGTTATTAATGCTTTTGTTGGAACAAGAATGGCAAAATTACCAGTAAAACCATTTAGTATTTTATCTTTTATGAATATACGCATTAAAAGAGACTTGCCCATTGATGTTGGGCCAGAATAACTAAATGTTTGATCTTCTAAATGGTCATAAATTTCCTTTTGAGAATGAAAGAAGTATTTATTGTCCTGGTATGGAATCGTCAAATAATCCATATCAAAATTCTTATATAATTCTTCTAAAAAGGAAGTGGTTTTATATTGCGTTTTAATTAATTGCAAGCCTCTATAGTTACCAATATTAGCTAAAACGGAAGAAGCATATGCTTTAACTTCAGGATTCTGTGGATATAAGTAATTCAATAAAGCAACGATCTCTTGTGACCATGTTCTATGTTTTTCTGAGTTCTTATGGCCAGATGATTTTGAGAGGATATCAGCAAATCTTAAAGCATCATCAATTGATATAGGCTTATTTCTGTGATCTTGCCCTAGAGTCTTCATAGAATAATTAAAAAGAATCGTTTTATATATTTCCTGAAGGTAAGGATTTTTATCTATTGTATTAAAAATAGCCTCACTTAATGTAGCGTTTCTGGGTATAGACATAATTACACCTCCAAAGCTTCCTTGATGATTTCTTCTTTATCTGTTAAGGCATCGTTAAGAGGCAAAATATAAATATAAAAAGAATGATTAGTTAATCCTAAAGCAGTAATTTTATTGTTGATGTAAGGAATGATATTTTTTATATCCTCATCCATTTTTTCTTTTGCTGCGATTATAAACTGCTCATTATCAAGCAGATGTGCATCCTGAATATTTATTGTATATCCTAAGAACAGACCATAAGCATTCTCAGGCTTTGTTACACCAGAGCCCTTTTTAGGAATAATCATATCTTTTAATAATTCATTTGTTTCAGCATCGAATTCTTGATTTAAAATTGTTGTTTCGAGCAATTCATATTCCTCACTGCTTGAAGATGCTGCTAATTTTTCAATCTGTAAGAAAGCATTATCCACAGCTTTATCAAGTGAATCATATGTATCAGTTGCACCTAATATCAATTGATTAAATGGTAGAGTTCCTTTCTTTAAGGAAAGAACATGAATCCCTGATGAAAAGGTATTGAATTCACCGCTTTTGTTTTGAAGTTCCATTTTTGAGAATATTTTAGGAGCTCCAAGTACACATTCTAAAAAGGAATAAAGCATAATCTCATTAAAATGATTTGTTTCAGGATTTCGAGACATTCTCTTTTTATAAGCTTTTATAGCCTCAGCAGATATAGCTTCAGCATCACCGCTCAGTTCATAGTTGTTTCTTGCTGCTCTTGAATAAACATATCTACCTATATTTCTAAATATAAATTTTTTGATTTTAAAATAATCAATTTTAGCATTAACAATATCCAAAGAATAAATATTAACTGAGTTTGAGTTTGGAACTGGTAAGTTAGAAGAAGCGATCTCTTTAAAAACATCGTTAAACTTTTTGACATCTAGTGTCATCTTGATTTTTGATGTAAGTGGATGGTAGGCTTCTTCAAATTCAATTTCATCGACTTTATCGCTAAATGATTCTACAAAAGTAGGATCGTTTTTTATTTCTTTAATATTTTCTTTATAAGGTATATTATCCACCAAAACTCCGCAGTAATAAAAAACGTTCGCTAGCAGTTCATCGAAAGTGAAATAAGTTTTATTAATAATATCTTGCTTAGTGTATCCTTCATCTGCGAATCCAATGTTTTTTGTTTCCTCAACGTCGTCTTCTTTCAAAACCTCACGAATTGCTAGAACGACATTTTTATGTAGTGCTGGCTTTAGATAAGGGATAACTTTTTTTCTCATATGAAGAATGAGTTTTTCTTTGTCACAAGAAATTAGATTATCACTATCTGTTAAATTGTTTTTGCCAGATTTTAGATGACCTTGGTAAGAATCATCAAAATTATCTTGGCTACTTTTATAACAAGATAGTAAATCTCCATACTGTGATAATTGTTTTGTGCCGCTTATTTTTGCTTGCGAAAGAATGTGAAGCAGCGTTCCTAAACAAAGTTTTTTCAAAATGATCATCCCTCCTTCGTATCCAAAACAACATCAACGATGTCGCCAATATTACAATTAAATACTTCGCAGATATGACCTAGTGTTTCTAAGCTTACCGCTTTGCCTTTGCCCATGTTTGACATGGTAGTGGCGGTAATTTTGGCTTTAGCAGCTAGGTCTTTTTTCTTCATCTTATTATCGATTAGTAACTTCCAAAGTTTATCGTATGAGAATTGCATTATGATACCTCGTAAAAAAGATTTTATATTACCTTTTATTATATCATCAATAATTAAATTTAACAATAAATCTACTAATGTTTTAGTGATTAAAACTAACAAAAACAGGAGTTTTTTATTTTGCCATTAATTTGCCAACTCTATGCCAGGATATGCCAGGCTGTGTGCCATAGTAATAGGTTAATTTATCAGTAAAATAAAGGTAGAATCAATGAAAAAAGTGTCGACGGATACTCAATAATTCATGATTTTAGTCACTGGATACTAGTTACCATACCAGTGCGAAAAATAAGCATCTGAAGTCTTTATGGTAGACACGATGCAAAACTGAAATGGACGTTTTATTCCATTCTTTTTTGCCACGCCATAAAAGCGTCAGATGAGAAGCAATAAAGCCTCCATTTCAGGACCAAAAATTCTGATTTGGAGGCTTTTTAAATGAAAATCAAGATAAAAGACAATGATGACAAGGTCATCGATGAAGTAGAAGTTGACGATGAGTTCGGTGAATGGTATGTCGAACAAGAAAGAAAAGAAGAAAACGAAGCAAGGAAGTATCGCTATTGGGTTACTACCTCTTTAGATGGTGCAAAGTATGAAGGAGACTGGCACGCTGATCCAGCACCAACACCATCAGAAGCATGCATCATAGCTGAAGAGGAAAGAAGAGTAAATGAGTTCAAGAAACTACTAACAGCTACACAACTTAGAAGGCTTGAACTTATGCTTGAAGATAAAAGCTTACGTGAAATAGCTCGAATTGAAAACACTAATCTTTCTGCGATTCAAAAGACTCGTGACCAAATAAGAAAAAAATATGAAGAATTCTTCGGTGGTCAGGGTGGTCAAAATGACTGATTTTTCTCCATATAGCGAAGGAGGAACTGCTCATGAATGACATCGAAAAGAAAAGAATAATTGAAATGAAGGAATCAGGTAGTGGCTATGGAGCCATTGCTAAAGAACTCGGTATTTCTAAAAGCACTATTAGTTCGTTCCTTAAATCGCTAGAAGACACCTCAGTATGTAAATGCTGCGGTAGGAAATTCGTTCAACCTGCAGGAGTCAGATTGAAGCTTTTTTGCAGTGATAGCTGCAGGTTCAAATACAGAAGGTTGCAAAACAAAGGAAAGCCACTAAAGACTAACTTTGAGGTTGAGTGTTTATGCTGCCATAAAAAGTTCTATTCATACAGGAGCCTTAAAAGGAAATTCTGTTCTAGAGAATGCTACGACAACTTTAGAAAAGGGGGTGGCGATAATGAATCAAAATGAGATCAATTATCTTAATGCCATCACACAGGCTAAGCAGATGCTTTTTAAAGGAATTATAAGCTGGGAAGAGTATCTAAAAATAGAAGATAGGATGGCTAAAAAATATAATCTTGGAAAGACCAGTTTATATCGCACAAATGACTTGATAAATTCCTCTTTTAGAGCGATTACTATGATACAAAAGGAGGAATAACTAAATGGCAGAAATCAAGATTATATCGAAAGAAAAACAAATGCCAAAGGTAGTCAGGGTTGCAGCCTATGCTAGAGTATCTAGTGACAAAGATGCAATGCTTCATTCCTTATCTAGTCAGGTCAGTTATTTTAGCAAGATGATCCAATCGCATGACTCCTGGAAATACGTAGGTGTTTATTCTGACGAAGGCATGACTGGAACCAAGAGCAACAGACAAGGTTTCATCAAAATGATTGAAGACGCCAAAGCAGGTAAGATTGACGTTATCGTTACTAAGTCCCTATCAAGATTTGCCAGAAACACAGTTGACTGCTTAAAGACCATTAGAGAAATGAAAGCCATCAATGTTGATATCTTCTTTGAAGAGCAAAACATCCATACGCTTTCTTCTAATGGTGAGTTTTTGATTTCCTTGCTTGCAGGATATGCTCAAGAGGAATCGAGACAATGCAGCGAGAACACCTTATGGAGAGTCAGAAAAAACTTCAAAGAAGGCAAACCTTATGGCGGTTCATCAATGATGGGTTACAAACTTGAAAAAGGTAAGTTCACTGTGGTTCCAGAAGAGGCAAAGATTGTTAAAAGAATATACGATTTATACCTTGCTGGAAATGGCTTCTGTAAGATTTCTCGAATCCTAACAAACGAAGGAATAAAAAGCTATACAGGTGGCTTTTGGAACAAAACTTCAATATCTGAAATCTTATCAAACGTAAATTACACTGGTACGCTTCATCTTCAAAAGACTTTTACTGATAACCACATCAATAAAAGAAACAAGAAAAACAAAGGTGAGAAGCCTTTATACATAGTTGAGAATAACCATGAACCAATTATCTCAAAAGAAGTATTTGATGAAGTTCAAAGGATTAGGAAGATAAAGGCGGAAGGTAAGAACCGACAAAGAAAAGGTCCAGCTTATCCATTTACTGGCCTTATTTTCTGCGGAGAGTGCGGTCATATATTCAAGCACAAAACAACTAAGTATTACGACAATTGGGTGTGCTCACAATATGATGACTTAGGCAAAGCCTACTGTGCTTCAAAGAAAATACGAGATGACGTCTTAAGGAAAGCTAGTGCTGAAGCATTAAACATGGATTCCTTTGACGAGATTATATTCAAAGAAAGAGTAAGCAGCATTGATGCATTCAACGGAAACAGGCTGGTTTTTCATTTTAAAGATGGAACTACAAAAGAAGTCATATGGCAAAGTCCATCTAGAAAAGATAGCTGGACCGATGATATGAAATTGAAAGCAAGAGAAAGGAGCATTGATTATGGCAAATGTTAGAATTATACCAAGCAAAATAAATCCTTTGACACAGCTTCCAAATAACTCACTTCAAAAAAGAAGAGTTGCAGCATACGCTCGTGTTTCAACAGAACAGGAAGAGCAAGCCAACTCATACGAGGCTCAAGTTGATTATTACAAGAACTTCATAGCCAGCAGACCTGAATGGAAGTTCGTGGACATTTACACCGACAAAGGTATATCAGGAACCAACCTAAAACATAGAGATGGTTTCAATAAGATGATTGCCGATGCAAGAGCAGGACTTATCGATTTGATTGTCACAAAATCAGTATCTCGTTTTGCCAGAAACACCTTAGACACCATCAGCCTTACCAGAGAATTGAAGGCAAAGGGAGTCGAGATCTTCTTTGAGGAACAAAACGTCTACACCTTTGATTCAAACGGAGAGCTAATGCTTACCATTCTTGCTAGTATGGCTCAAGAGGAATCCAGAAACATATCCGAGAACGTTAAGTGGGGTAAGAAAAAGAAAGCGGTCGATGGTTATTCACAAGTCGGCTACAGTAATTTTCTAGGATATGACAAACACGAAAACGCAAAGATAGGTCTTAAGGTAAATGAAGAACAAGCAGAAGTCGTTAGGTTCATTTATAGAGAGTTCCTAAAAGGAAAATCAGTAAATACGATATGCCACATGCTTGAGGAACGTGGAATTGAGACTCCAGGACATAAAGACCATTGGCGTACTACCACAGTTACTTCAATTCTTAAAAACGAGAAGTATAAAGGCGATTGCGAAATGCAGAAAACCTACGTTAAAAACTTCTTAGACCATGTTGCAGTAAAGAATAAAGGTGAGCTTGAAAAGATATATGTTGAGGACCACCATGAACCTATTGTTTCAAAAGACCACTGGTTGATGGTTCAGCTAGAGTTTGAAAGACGTGGAAGCTTAGCACAAGGCTTCAACAGCTGCAATGAGTTCTCATGCAAACTGGTATGCGGTGATTGTGGTTCTTACTATGGTGCAAAGGTTCTGCATTCAACAGATAAATATCGCTGCGTTAAATATCGCTGCAATAGGAAATATAACCATGACCATATTTGCCAAACTCCATTCGTTACTGAAGAGGAAGTAAAATCAAAGTTCATCCTTGCCTACAATGAGTTCATTGGAAACAGAAGCCAATTAGTCGAGGACTGCAAAGAGATGATTCAAATCCTGGATAACACATCAGAACTTGAGGATAAGCTTGCATCCTTAAATCAAAAGGCAGAGGACATCATTATTCTTGTTAAGAACCTGATAGAGCAAAACAGCACTGAAGCATTGGATCAAGATGAGTTTCAAAAGAAATATGATTCATACGATTTAGAGCATAAAAAAGTCATCAACGAAATAGAGCAAGTAGGGCTTGAGATAGAAAAGAAGAATGCTCAAGCAAAATACCTACAGGCATTCATTGATGATTTAGAAAACAGACCAAATATTCTAGAAGCCTATGATGAGGACATTTGGAGTTACCTTATCGATAAAGCAGTAGTCAACAGAGACGGCAGCATTACTTTCAATTTTAGAAATGGTAAGGAAATTAAAATAAATTAAGGTAAATTCCAAACTAGACTCGTATAATAATAGTGAGTGGTCATGAACGTTCCCTAGATAGCACTAAGTTATGGTGATGCTCGGCATTCAAGTACCTATGGGCCGTAATAGATAGCTGTACGCTCGCAGGTAGGCAACCTGTAGAATCAAGTCATCCTTCAAGGGTGGCTTTTCTTTTGTTTTATAGGGGTACGAAAGGGTACGAAAAATTAAAGAGGGGTACGAACTTTTTTGAAGGGGTACGAAATTGTATCAAATGTTATGTTTCTAGACATATTGAATGAATAGGTTTGATACAATGTCAGACCTTTTTTATTTGTTGGCAGAAAGGGGAAAATCTCCTATTCGCCAGTTTTGTAGAGACCTGGAGTAGTCAGTTTTTAGGCTATTATTAGGTCTCTTTTTTATTTTCTAATCAACTATTTAACGATTACCCTACTTTTTAACGATTTGAATACTTTTTAACGATAACTCTACTTTTTAACGATTTGCATAATATTGCTTTTATACTTTGACAAAATTAAATGATAAATGGACAAAATTAACTGATACCAAAAAGTTGTACTTTGATACAATATAAGTATATGCAGGAGGTATCGTATGAAGGATAAAAAGAAAAAGAATAGATTATGGAGTGGAGAGTTCAAATTAAAAGTGGTTTTAGATATCATAGAAAATGAATTATCGTACAGTCAAGCTGCACGAAAATATGATATGTATTTATCATCAGGGAGTCTAAATGATACATTACCTGCAAGATGGGTGTATCAGTATAGAATCTATGGTAAAGAGCGTTTCTTTCAAACACCTAAAGACTATCAAAGAATCCAGTTAGGCAGTTTTATAAACCATCGAAAGAGGTGGAACAGGATTTGGAACTCAAAGTCAATCATCTGGAAATGGAGCTTGAATATACAAAAAAACTTATAGCCTTAGTTCAAAAACAGGAACGAACAAACAAAAATACCAAGTAGTCAAGGAACTAAGGCGAAAATATGCATTAAAAGACCTACTTAAAATATCAGGACTTCCAAAGTCTGTTTATTACTATTATGAACACCAAAATGAGACTGATAAATATCATGATATTAAGATACTTATTTCAGAAATCTTTGAAGCTAGTAACAAAACATATGGCTATAGACGTATTAAACTCGCACTTCAAAACTTCTATGAGGTCAAAATAGCGTATAAGACGGTTGT
>Ga0208694_1002427_pt1 | contig 19822 bp, 17 predicted proteins | sample AD_UKC078_MetaG_FD_184442 | JGI IMG/M metagenome (GOLD analysis project Ga0208694, IMG submission 184442) | Active sludge microbial communities of municipal wastewater-treating anaerobic digesters from USA - AD_UKC078_MetaG (SPAdes) (version 2) | ecosystem: Engineered > Bioreactor > Anaerobic >...
AAACTATAAAAACTCTGACAGCCTTTATAATTTAGAACTATCTAAATTACAAATATGTTTATCATAAATTTTTTTTCTACTTTCTATTTACAATCTACCAAACAAAAAACACATGCACCAGCAGGGAAAAAGTTCCTACCTTGACATGTGTTTTCTTCACATTGTTCATTACTTCGTTGGACGTGGGCAAACTGGTTTTGGTAAAGGTCGAAAGTTGCTCATGATATACCTCCTATAATTTTTCTAAAATTCTTAATTTGGCACTATGGGCACGATGATTTGATTGTAATTCGTTTTCCGTTGGCGTAATTACTTTATTGTTAACAAGCCGAAACTTTGGCTTAATTTCATTAGCTCGAAGTGGAAGTTTACTTGGGAACTGATTTTCAACATGTTTCTTAAAAACATTTTTACAAATACGATCTTCTAAAGAATGAAAGGTGATTACGGCAATCCTTCCCTGTGATTTTAATAATGAAATCGCATCGGAAAGACTTTTTTCAAAAACATTTAATTCGTCATTAACCGCAATCCTTAAAGCTTGAAAAACCTGTTTAGCGGGATGACCACCCGTTCTTCTAGCAAATGCGGGAATACTCTTTTTAACTATTTCAACAAGTTCAAAAGTTGTTTCAATCGGCTGTTTTTCTCGTTCTTTAACTATTCTTTTAGCGATTCCAGGTGCAAATCGCTCTTCTCCATAAAGATAAAAAATCTTTTTAAGCTCATCATAACTATAATAATTCACAATATCAAAAGCTGATAAATCTTGTTTTTGATTCATGCGCATGTCTAGGCGTGAATCAAAATTATAACTGAAGCCCCTTTCACCAACATCAAATTGGAAAGAAGAGACTCCTAAATCATATAAAACGCCATCCACTTGACTAATATCAATTTTTTTTAAATTTTCCTTTAAATTGACAAAGTTATCGGGAATAACGGTGAAATTGGGGCCTATTTCCAAAAGCCGAGCTTGGCCGCGATAAATAGCATAATCATCCTGATCAAAGCAATATAGATGTCCATTTTTTGATAGTCTCCTTAAAATTTCTGCTGAATGGCCTGCCCCGCCCATTGTGCAATCAACATATATTCCATTTTCTTTGATATTTAGTCCTTCAATGGTTTCCTTTAGTAAAACCGGAATGTGCTTTTGGATTTCCATTAAATATCAAGCTCGATTTCTTCGCTAATTGTGTCAATAACTGACTGGCGATCTAAGTAATACTTCTGCCATTCGGCTTTATCCCAAATTTCAATTCGGGAGCCAACACCGATGATTACACATTCTTTATGTAAATGAGCATAATCTATTAATAATTGATCCAAGTTAATTCTTCCTTTAGTGTCAATATCTTTTTGGTAAGCACCCGATAAAAACAAACGACTAAATTCACGATTGTTTTTTTTCGTGAAGGAAAGTGAAGACAGTTTATCAGCGATTACTTTCCAAGCCTCAAGCGGATAAACATATAAACAGGCTTCAATCCCACGAGCAACAACAACTTCAATCCCCAAGTCTTTTCGTAAATCACTAGGAATAAATAGTCGTCCTTTGTCATCAATATTAAAATGGAATTCACCGATAAACATAATTTCCTCCACTTTTCCCCACTTCGCCCCACAAATATGATAACATACCTTATTTTTTAATGCAAGAGCTTTTTTAAAAATATTTTAAAAAAATTAAAAAGCACTCAATTTTGAGTGCTTTTCATCAAGTAAAAATTTAGAATGATGTCGTTTTTACTTTCCTTCAGGTTTTTTGGCTGCTTTAATCGGGGATTTTACTTGAGATTTTGTCTCTTTTGTAACTTTCCCAGCACCTTTTTTGGCATCTTTTAAAGCTTTTACCTCTTTACGAGCAGTTTTAGTTTTGGCTTCTGCTTTTGTTTCAGCGGCTTCTTCTTTTTCTGCTGTCTTCTTAACTTTAATCTCTTTTACAAGTTTTCCATCATAGTAACCACATTCTTTACAAACCGTGTGAGCTAATTTCATTTCTCCACAATTAGGGCAAACCATCATTCCTGGTAACTCTAATTTAAAATGGGAGCGACGAAGGCGTTTTCTAGTTTTGGAAGTTCTTCTCTGAGGGACAATTGCCATTTCTTCTATTCACCTCTTTTTAGTTTTGATTATTTTGGATTTCTTCTTTCACAACTCGCATTGGTTTTTCCAAATAGATATCTTCCCAAACAACGGGCCGTAAATCAACCGTGTTTTTTTCAATTAACCGGGAATCATCATCAAATAATTGCGTATTAAATGTTTCAGTAATATGGATGTCAATGGGGAAAATTACCGGGTCCAAGGTCCTGGCATCCTCTAAAGTCATATTTCCAACAATGTGAAGAGCAAAAGTAAAACAATCATCAAATAAATGTTTTCCCGTCCCCGTCACATGGATTTCGGAAATAGCTATAACATCATCTAAATTTTCAATCTCTTGGGAAAAATCATAAGTTGTTTCAAAAGTAAAAGGTCGACCTAAATATTTATGTAATTGTTGGAGTGACCATTTCATAAGAACACCTAATAATCTTTAATTATTATACTCTTTTTAAACAAAAATGTCAATTAAAACCTAATGGTTTTTTAGGGGGGCATCTTCATAGTTTAAACTAAATAAATTGCCATTAATAAAGGTTCTCTTTAATGTTGTTTATGGCTGTGATTTGCTAAATCACTGTCTTTTCGTTAATTTACTAAATTTAATTAACTCATCTCGATATTTTGATAACAATACCAATGATTTGGCATCCGTAATCTCGTTTTTATCAAGCATTTCAAAAGCAGTATTAATATCAATCGGGACAATTTCCAAAAACTCATCTTCGTCTAAGTGGTTGACTGTTAATTCAAAATCACGAACAAAAAACAAATGAATAACCTCACTAGTATATCCCGGTGAGGGATAAATAATTCCCGCTTTTTCAATCTGGTTGACTTTAATACCGATTTCTTCTTCCAATTCCCGAACAATCGTGGCTTCAGGGTTTTCACCAATTTCTATTTTTCCGGCCGGCAGCTCAAGAATAAAGTCATCAAGAGCGATGCGATATTGTTTCACAAACAAGATTTTACCTTCCTTGTTGACGGCTAAACCGCAAACCCCGCCGTGATGTTCAACTATCTCCCGATGACCTAAGTCACCATTTGGTAAACGTACATCATCAATCCGTAAATTTAGGACTTTACCTTGATATAGATAATTTTGTGATACTGTTTCTTCTTTTTTCATAAGCCTATTTCAACAAATCATGGATTTTTTCAAATCCCATTTTCTCCTTAGATGAAGTAACAATGAGCTCTTTTTCGGTAATCGCTAATTTTTCATAAATTCTTTTTAAATGGCGATATAAGAGGGTTGACCCAATTTGGTCCGATTTTGTAGCAACAACAATGTAATCAATTTTTAAATACCGTAAATAATTAAGCATCAAAACATCATCACCCGTGGGACCGACTTTAGTGTCAACAAGTAAAAAAGCTAGCTTTAAATTGCGATTGCCAAGCAAATATTGATCAATAAGTGATCCGAAAGTCGCAATTTTTTCTCGTCCGTGCTTAACATAGCCATAACCGGGAGCATCAACCAAATAAAACTTTTTATTAATTAAAAAGAAATTAAGCGTTTTAGTTTTACCAGGAACTTGAGAAGTATAAGCTAACTTTTTTTGATTTGTTAGAGCATTAATAAAACTGCTCTTCCCCACATTAGACCGTCCCAAAAAAACATATTCCGGAAGTTGTTCATGATTGGGATATTGTTCTTTCGAAACAGCACTGATAATGTATTCACAACTTTTAAACATTATTCACCTGTAAAAAGCTCCTATGAATTATTTAAAGTTTAAAGGAATGTATTCTGTAAGCCTTGTTCTGTTCTTCTTTCGAAGTGGTAATCATTTATCTCTGCTTGCGCAGTCTTGAATCTGTTCAATTCCATCTTCAAGATTCCCCTACCAAAATTTGGGTTTCTAGCTTATGGGGTTTACCCGTTCCACTCCACTCATTTCTAAGTGGCATCGTCACTGTGGCACTTTACAAAAACGCACCATTTGACAGGATTTGTTTTTGCCATCGCTTTCCCAAGCGTCCTAACTTATGAATTCGTTAGGCATAAACACTACAGCATCGCAGCATGTGCTAGCAAGGACTTTCCTAACAAACCGTGAGGTTTGCTCGATTACCCGAATACAAGTTATTATACAACATTTTAAGCAATCATTCAAGTTTAAAAAAAGCTTCTCAACAAAAGAAGCTTTTTGCCTTATTCTGTCTTTGACTCAGTTTTTTTAGATTTTTCTGAATCATTTTTATCTTGGTATTGACGCCGAGGGCGAGCACTATAGCGTTTGCCATCACTATTCTCCGGGCGTTTTCGACCTTCAAGGGCTTCCTTTCGCGCTAAATTGACACGTCCTTTATCATCAATTTCCGTCACTTTCACAATTATTTCATCCCCAATGGCTAAGACATCTTCAACTTTTGCAATCTTTTCGGCCGCTATTTTGGAAATGTGCAATAAACCTTCACAACCCGGCCACAACTCAACAAAGGCACCAAATTTTTCAATGCGTGTAACTTTGCCGGTGTAGAAAGCCCCAACTTCCGCTTCACGAACGATATCCTCAATAATTTTAGCGGCTTTATCAACCCATTCTAAATCTTGGTGCATAATCGAAACGCGTCCCGTTTGTTCAATATCAATTTTCACATTATTGCATTGACTAATGATGTCAGAAATAATCTTACCACCCGAACCGATAACATCGCGAATCTTATCCGGATCAATGTTGATAATTAATACTTTTGGTGCATATTTGCTGACTTCTTGGCGTGGTTCCGCAATGGTCCCCATCATGTGGTCCAAAATATGAAGTCTTCCCAATTTGGCTTGAGCCAAAGCTTCACGAAGGATTTGTTCGGTAACTCCGGAAATCTTGATGTCCATTTGTAAAGCGGTAATACCATCTTTAGTTCCGGCAACTTTAAAATCCATATCACCAAAATGATCTTCCATGCCTTGGATATCCGTCAAAATGGTGTATTTATCATCTTTGGAAACTAAGCCCATAGCAATTCCCGCAACCGGTGCTTTAATCGGCACCCCGGCAGCCATCAAAGCCATCGTACCCGCACAAATTGACGCTTGGGAAGAGGAGCCATTTGATTCTAATATTTCACTGACCACACGAATGGTATAAGGAAAATCTTCTTCACTCGGAATAACTTGCAGTAAAGCTCTTTCTCCTAAAGCTCCATGACCAATTTCACGACGCCCCGGTGAACCATAACGGCCAACTTCACCGACACTAAATTGCGGGAAATTATAATGATGCATGAAGCGTTTTCCTTCTTCAACTCCTAAACCATCAATGATTTGGAATTCTCCTAAAGCCCCTAAAGTAACAACACTCAAGGCTTGAGTTTGGCCTCTAGTAAATAGGGCCGATCCATGCGGACGTTCTAAAACATCCACGGCGGAAGATAAAGGTCGAATTTCGTCGATTTTTCGACCATCCGGGCGGATTTTTTCATCCGTAATTAAACGCCTAACTTCATTGGCAACAATAGTTTCCAAAACTTCTTTTACATAATTGATTTTTATTTCGGCTTCGTCATCGCCTTTAAATTGTTCAGTAAAATGCTCAATGACTTGCTCATTGATTTCGTCAATGCGAGCATAACGAGCTAATTTTTCTTTAATGACAACCGCCGCCAATAAATCTTTTTCCGCCATTTTGCGAACGGCAACATCAATATCCGTCGGAACTTGATGGAGTTCAACTTCAACTTTGGGTTTTCCGACTGCTGCTTGAATTGTTTTTTGGAAAGCAATTAAATTCTTGATTTCCTCGTGTCCAAACATCAAGGCTTGAAGCATTTCTTCTTCCGAAATTTCTTTGGCACTGGATTCAACCATATTGATGGCTTTTTCCGTTCCGGCAACAATTAAGTTAAGATCGGATTCTTCCAGTTCAGCGCTGGTCGGGTTAATAATGAATTGACCATTAACACGACCAACAACAACACCGGCAATGGGACCATTAAACGGAATATCCGAAATCATTAAGGCAATTGATGAGCCTAGCATCGCCGCCATCTGACTGGAATTATCGGGATTGGAACTTAATACGGTGTTGATTACTTGCACTTCATTGCGAAAACCATCCGCAAAAAGCGGACGAATCGGCCGATCAATTAAACGGGAAGTTAGAGTTTCAAATTCTGACGGACGACCTTCACGCTTAAAAAAACCGCCAGGAATTTTTCCCGCTGCATATAATTTTTCCTGATACAAAACCATCAAGGGAAAAAAGTCACCGGTGGAAACTTTCGGACTAAAAACGGCTGCTGATAACACAGCGGTATCGTCAAAGCGAACTAAGGCCGCACCATTGGCTTGCTTAGCTAATTCACCGATTTCAACAACAAATTTCCGCTTCCCTTGAACATAAGTAAAGACTTTTTTTTCGTTCATTTATTTTTTTACTCCTTATTTATTGTTAAAAAGGGTATATAAATACCCTTATTTTCGTAAATTCAATGCACTAATAAGATTGCGGTAACTATTGAAGTCTTTCTTTCGTAAATAATTTAATAAATTACGGCGATGACCAACTTTTTTCAAAAGCCCGCGCCCCGAATGATAATCATGACTGTGATTTAGTAAATGTTGGTTTAAACGATTAATCTCCGCTGTCAAAATGGCGATTTGCACTTCGACCGAACCGGAATCATTTTCTCCTTTACCAAATTTCGCAACCAGTTGCGCTTTTTCTTCCTTAGAAATACAAGACATTTCTAATCCTCCTCTTTTTAATTTTTGCCTAGTTCTGAGAAATACGTTGAGGAATCGTAAATCAAAGGATTAGGACTTAATAATTATACCACAGTTGTCGTTTAATGTAAAGCAAAATATCAAGAGTTTTCCTTTTCAAGTTACTATATAGAAAGAGAAAAAACATTATAAAACAGTTAAAATTATTCCGTTGGTAATGAATAGATTTCTCAAATTTGGCTTAACAGTTGAATCAAAAATTGATTGCTAATTAAACAAGCTTGATTAAGATTGTTTGTAAACTCACCTTGCAAGTTTTCGCCGACGACATCACTAATCGCTCTAACAGAAAGAAATGGTTTTTTAAAGACAAAACAGCCTTGAGCAAAAGCTGCACTTTCCATATCAAAGCATAATACATTTAAATCAGAAAAATAACGGTTAATTAAATTAGAAGTTTCCTTGTGATTAGTAACAAAGCGATCAGTGGAAATAATTCCACCAAACAAAGCTTTAATTGATTTTAAAGCTTTAATTTGCTCTAACAAAGCCGAATCGCCCGTAAAAAATCGTGGGCAGCCGCTCATCTGGCCATATAGGTATTTTCCCCCACCCCTGATATCAACATCACCGTAGGCCATTTTTTCCGATACCACTAGGTCGCCTACTTTGGTTTTTCCCAAGACACCACCAGCAACCCCAATATTAATAATTTTATCGACATTCGGAAAATTAGCCATCAGCGCACTAAGTAGCATTCCTGAAGCGGTTTTACCGACTCCACCTTGAACAACCACTACTTTATGTCGACCAATGGTGCCTTGATAAAATTGATAATGACACCAAGAAATTGGCTTTGGTGCCGAAAGTTGGGAAACTAAAAAATCCGTTTCTTCACTCATAGCCGCAATAATAGCAATTAACATCGTTTTTCTCCTAATAATTTCTTTGTTGCAACAATATCCTTTTGAATTTGTTCTATCAAAGTTTGTACATTTTTAAATTTCTTTTCACCTCGTAAGTATTTCACAAAGTGAACACTCAAGATTTGATTATAAATCATCTTTTCAAAGTCCAAAATATGAACTTCAAGGCGAGCTCGGCTAATGTAATTTAAAGTGGGATTATTACCGATATTACAAACACCCTGCCAACGCTGATCATTAAAATCGACATAAACAGCATAAACACCTTTTTTTAGTAATTGATACTCATCTTTTAAAAATATGTTCGCCGTTCGAATGCCAATTTTTTGGCCAATTTGATTACCGACTTCTACTTTCCCAATAACATTAAAACATCGTCCTAACATGGCGTTCGCTTGTTCCAGTTGACCATTCTTTAAATATTCACGAATAACATTCGAACTGATTTTTTCTCCATCTTTAGTTATTTGGGGAATGATGGTTGTTGGGTACAGTTTTGCAAGCATAGAGGCATTTCCCAAGCCCTTATAACCATAGTGAAAATCAAAACCAACGACAAGATGAGATATCGAAAATTTCCGTAAAACTAAATCGGCAAACTCATAATGCTTTAATAAACTAAATGCTTTAGTAAACGGAACAATGATTAACAAATCAACTCCCATCTTTTCAAGCATAGTGATTTTTTCATTTAATGGGGTTAAATATCCCGAATAATATTTTTTTCGCAGTATAAAATCCGGATGGGGATCAAAAGTAAGAATGGCTTTTTTTAACCCCAAATCATTGGCTTTTTCTATCATTTTTTGAATTAAAGTTTGATGGGCAATATGTAGTCCATCGAACTCACCAATTGCTAGGGCCAAATCCCCAACTAAATAACGTTCATTAGCATCAAAATTAATTATTTCCATACGCGTTTGGCTCGATACTTTCCCTCTTTTAATTCATAAACAGCTAAAAGACGTTCTTCTTTTTTTAATAAAACCACAGCATGATTACAATTAAGTTCTTCTTGATTTAAAAACATACCATTGCTTATTTTAAAAGCTTGTTTAGCGTTTACCTCAACGCTGGGAAAATCCGATAAAACTTCCAACATGTTGATTAAACAGTAATCGCCGTTTTTAACATCATCGATCGTAAAGCTGTTTTTAATATGAAACTTCCCCGATGAAATTCTTTGTAAATTTCCCATTCGGGCTAAATAATTTAACTTCCGCCCGATGTCGACGCAAAGCGATCGAATATAAGTACCTTTAGTGGTATGAACATAAAAACTAAACGAAGCTCTACCATTTTCATATAGGATGGGGCTCTTTCGTTCAATATCAAAGATTTCAATATTACGAGGTTTGCGAACAACTTCTTCACCACGGCGTGCTAATTCATATAGTTTTTGTCCATTAATCTTAATGGCGGAAAACATCGGGGGAATTTGCTGTTGCTTTCCGATGAACGTCGAAAGCACATCATCGACATTTTTTAATGGTTCAACTTTTTGAGTGGCCACAACAATCCCTTCACCATCTTCCGTATCAGTACTTTCGCCAATGACAATTTCCGCTAAATACTCTTTTTCGTCATCATTCAAAAACTCAGCAATTTTAGTAGCTTCGTTAACTAAAACTACTAAAAGGCCGGTTGCTTGAGGATCGAGAGTCCCAACATGACCAATCTTGTTGGCATTTAGTATCCGCTTAAGTTGATATAAAACTCCGTGTGAAGTAAGGCCACGAGGTTTGTTGATTAATAATATCCCATTCATATTCTCACCTTTTGTATTATAACATAATTTGTTACTATAAGTAATATGAAACCATTATTTTATCAACCATTACTTTATTTTTAAAAAAGTAACCTTGCGATTACTTTTTTAGTTTATATATTAATGATTGTTGGAAAAAATTGTAAAAAATTATTTATTCTTAACGTTTTTTCTAATTTGATAATCTTTTAGTCCATAATCACCCGCAGCAATTTCCCATAAATAAAATGAAGCAATTGTAGCATAGGGTGAATAACGTTTTTTGTATTTCGCAAAAAGGGCTGGGGTAATTTTCCGATGATGATACAAAAGCCGTAAACCCTTTTGGATGCCAAAATCGTTGAAACTTAACACATTCTTTCTCCCTAAGGCAAAAATTAAAAACATTTCTGCCGTCCAAGGACCAAAGCCCTTTAAATCATCCAATATTTTAATGACTTCATCATCGGGCAAAGTCGGTATTAGTTCCAAATCAAGTTCTTTATTGAGAATTTTTAAGGAAAAATCTTTGATGTAATTAACTTTCCGCCAACTTAAGCCACATTTTTGGAGGTCAAGGTCGGAACAAGTGATAATATTTTCCGGAGTAATAATATCCACTAATTCTTCAAGCCGGTGATAAACGGTTTCGGCAGCTTTTCCGGAAATTTGCTGAGCGACTATGGCTTCAACTAAACTTTGGAAAAGGTCATCATTAATTGTTCTTTCGATAAAGCCAATTTTGTCAATAAACTTCCCCAATATTTCGTCCCTGCTTTGGAGATAATCAAGTTCCAGTTTCCCATAAGCGAAAATCTTTTTCATTGTGGTTCTACATCCTTTGCCTAGCTTTTTTTAGCGTTTATCAATGCTTTGATAAACATCTTTCCCTTTATCTTTATTTTGTCAAGTGAACGTTCAAGCTTAGGTAGTTCTTCATTTAACTTATTTAGATAAGTAAGCTTAATTCTGGATATAATTTCATACTTAATTCATCTATTTTCGGCAATTAGTTTTTAAATTTAACTTCATAAATAAGTAAGTTGATTTGTTCTTCGCTTATCTTTTGATTTTCTCCATTGATTTTAGGAAACACACATGCCTTTAATAGTCTAGGTGTAAATCTATATGTATTTTCTTCCTTAACAACTTCAATGACAGCATAACCGATAATATCTTGCTTCTTTCGTAAAATAATATCGATATAGGCGTGTTTAGTAGATTCTTTTGTTTTTTCTGGGCACCAAAACAATCCTTCACTAAGCTCACCTTCGTATTTGTATCCATTGACAAAAGAGGCAAAAGAGCCCTTATCGGTAATACATTCATATATCACCTCATTGTCGGGATGCTTAAAAACTATCGGCAGTCCAGGAACTGACGACATTCCAAAGAAATAGTTTTCGATAGGAAATTTAATCATCTCTTCATATGATTCTTCAACAATTCCTCTTATCGTTTCCATATTTCCCGGTATTTCGTGGCTTTCTTGGGCCCCCACTTTTACAATAACACGATCACTTAATCTAATTCCCGTTTTAGCTTGACAAATAAGTAATTGGAGTTGTTCTTCTGTTATTTCTTGATTTTCACCATTAATTAGGGGGAACACACAGGACTTTAATAGTTTAGGTTTAAAAGCAAGTTTAAAAGTAGATGTTAAAGCATCACGAAATTCCCATTTTTCTATAATAATTTCAATGACAGCATAACCAACAATCGTGTCTTTTTTTCTCAAAACAACATCAATATAGGCATTTTTATCGGTTTCCGTTATTTTTTCCGGAAGCCAAAAGATCCCTTCATCCAACTCGCCTTTGACATCCTCTGGTCCATCATCATAATATTCAGCCAAAGAACCCTTATTTGTAATACATTCAAAAATTACTTCTTTATCAGGATATTTTAAAAGTATTGGAAGACCAAGACCGGGTGATGCTAGCTCATTATAATCAGTGGTAAGAAATTCAATCATCTCTTGCTGTTTTTCTTCAACAATACCAATTATCGTTTCCATATCGCCTGGGGCTTCATCGTTTTCATCGCTTTCTATCTTTAAAATAAGTCGATTACTTAATTTATTTTCAGCTTTGGCTTTAAAAATAAGTAATTGGATTTGTTCTTCGCTTATCTTTTGATTGTCACCATCAATTGTCGGGAACACACATGCCTTTAATATTTTAGGTACAAACCGCGTATTTGTATATTCTAGTATAATAATTTCAATAACGGCATAACCAACAATACTATCCTTTTTTCTTAAAACAACATCCATATATACTTTTTTGTCAGTTTCTACTTTTTCTTCTGGGCACCAAAATATCCCTTCATCCGACACATCTTTCTTAAAAGAATAAGTTGGTATGTCATAATACTTAATAAAAGAGCCCTTATTAATAGTACATTCAAAAAACACTTCATGGTCAGGGTGCCTTAAGAATATTGGAAGACCAGGGATTGACGACATTTCAGAGGAATAATTGTTTATCGGAAACTCTATCATCTCTTCATATGCTTCTTCAACTATTTCACTTGTGCTTGTCGTATCGGCCAATATTTCATTGTTTTCTTTAGTTTCTGTTTTTACAAAGACACGATCACTTAATTTAATATCATTTTCCTCATTCTCTTTGCTATTACATCCAAAAAGACTAAATCCAAATAATACTAGAATTAATAATAAGAACATTTTTTTCATTGTTTTTCACCACTTTTCTTTTAAATAGTTTTTTCACATTCCAAAATATCGCTCTGAAAATAACATAAAGTTATACTAATTAAAGCAAAAAAACTCCTTATTCCTAAGAGAGTTTTACAATCTTCCACAAATATTTCTACAATTACAATAATCCTTTCTTAAGAACAATTATTTCTATAATTTATTATATATTATTGTTCGGTCATATGCAAGTGTTTATATTTTCATTTGCAACAATATTCATTTGTATTTTTATATCTTTGTTATATTACAATATTCAATTAATAAATATTATTCACTAATTTTATTTCTAATAAATGATAATGCATTATTCATAACTGAATCAATAGAATTTTTATAATCTTCTATCGATAGAGAGCATTCAATATCAGGAATAAAGCCTTTATTGATAAAACTAGATCCGTCAAGTGCCAAACTTTTTCTAGTACAAATTCTAAAACCGCCACCACTTTCAAGATCAAATACAAGCGGTTGTCCTGTAGAACCATAACTAGCACTGCCCATAATTACTGCATTAGAATTATATCTCATAACATTAATAAAATTTTCAGCTGCTGAAGCTGTTTTACAGGAACTTAATATGACGATTGTTCCATCTAACTTTCCAGGAACATTATTTATAAAAGTTTTATGGTCTCTATCTTCATAGAAATCATGATTACAAATTTTATACATTTTTTCATAAAATTCATAATTTTTATTATCTTTATATTTTGTTTTAAATTCTTCTTCTGACATTTTATTAAGATTGTTAAATTTTCCCAAAGCTTTATATACGCCTATATGGATTGGATGTAATGCAAAATCATTATTAAAAGTATTTCCAATAAATAATGAAGCAACTGAGTCCGCGTTCTGGCTATTACCTCCAGAATTATTTCTAATATCAATTATATATCCATTTGCTTTATTTAATAATTTATAATTGTTAAATATTTCAATAGGTAGTTCATCATTCATCATTGAATCAATAGTAATTATTGCAATAGAATCTTTAGTAAATTTTATTGAATGAGATTTAGAACTAAATAAAGTATTAACATCTTCATGCTTAAGGTTTTCTTTTTCATATGCATAATTTGCTAGACTAAATTTTCTTTCTAATTCTACTTTGTAATCTTTTGTACCATCACTAATTACAAATTTTTCTACACTTCCTTCTTTACCTCTTAATAAAAACACAATAACTTGGTCAGCGCACGAATCCTTTTTCTCATGCCAAATATAAGGATAAATATTCTTCTCTATATATTCATCAATATTAATTTCATTTATATTTTTTATAAAACTATATCTAGGAATTTTTTCTTTTAAAGTTATATCCATATTTGTTATAACATATTTATTATCTATATATTCTATATAAATAGGTAAACATGAAAAATAATCTTTTGATTCATATATTTCTTTAGGAAACCAAACATCTGTATGACCATCTTTTAAAAGTGAGATAAATTTCATTAATTCTTTATAATATTCGTAAAGACTTTCAGTTTTTAAAACTCTATCTAAGGCTATTTTATATTCTTTATCCCAATCAAATGATTTATCAAAATCATTCCAAAAGGCAAAATTATATTCTGCTTCTCTCCAAATTAAAGATAATTCATATATTTTTTGTTCATTGGATATATTTTTAAAATTATTCATATTTTCATCTTAATCTCCTTGAAATATGACGTATTTAATAAAATAAGTCATCAATTAGTTTAATAGTTTTCTCATCAGCAAAATTCGCTCTATCAATATGATTCCTAGAGCATTGATAAGTTGTGCCTAATAGTGCGGATATTTAGGGGTGAAATGTTTCCGAGAACTTCGTAAAATTAGTGTCAACCCTTCCTTGTAACTACAAAAATGCCATCAAAGTTATAAATACAATTTTGTTGGCATCTTCAAAATCATCAAAAACATAATGGTTTTTATGCTTTTCCATTTTAATAACTAATTTATTTTAATATATAGTTTTCATTTCATTAATAGTATACCAAATAATTGTTCCATTATTAACAAAAAAACATTTTTCTACGATTAATGACGACTTACGAGGCAACAGACACTCTCAACATGGGCCGTATTAGGAAACATATCAATGGGTTGCACGAATTTAATACTGTAATTCTTTTGTAAATGATTTAAATTTTTAACTAAAGTTGCCGGATTACATGATACATAAATAATTTTTTTGACTTGGTTCTTCTGAATATAATTTAAGATGTTGAGTTCAACCCCACGTCGAGGTGGGTCGATTATTAAAACATCGGGAATAAAGCCTTCTTCAGTAAAATGATTTAAATGCGGTAAAATATTTCCATAATAAAAAGAAGCATTGGTAATTTTGTTCATGGCGGCAAATTCTTTCGCATTAAGAATACTTTCCTTGCTTATGTCAATTCCTCTTACTTCTTTGGCTTGGTGGGCTAAATACAAACCAATGCTACCGATACCACAATACAAATCAAGAACTTTTTCATAGCCTTTTAAATTGGCGCTTTTTTTAATCTGTTCATATAAGTTAATGGTTTGTTTAGTATTCAATTGAAAAAAAGCATCGGGAGAAATGGTAAATGGTAAATCCTTTAATAAGCCTTGAATTTTGGTTGTTCCTTCTAAATGGATAACAGGACCATTAATAATTTCAACGGCTTTTAAATCAGCATTAATCGAATAACTGACGGATTTTACCCCTTCAATATTAATCGTTTTGCGGAGGATTTTAATGATTCGTGGTTCTTCTTCACGAAGCACAAAGCTAACTTGCGCTTCATTAGTTTCTTCAAAAGCGCGAACCACCAAATAACGAAGATTGCCTTGTTGGAACTTAGGATTGAAAACATTGATTTCCGAAGCTGTTAAATATGCACAGACAAGCTTGATGATTTTGGAAACCAGCGGATTTTCCATCAAACAATGATCAATATAAACCAAGCGGTTGGAATTGATGGCATACATCCCGACGACGACTTTCTCACCATCATGGCGGGTCGGTAATTGCGTTTTATTGCGATAATAAAAAGGAGTCTCCATGCCAATTGTATCCAAGATGCGGAACTTAGTCAAATCGCCTTCATAATAGCGATTAAAGGTTTCCACAACCATATTTTTTTTCTGGGCAATTTGCTCTTCATAAGTCATATGTTGTAATTGACAACCGCCGCATTTGCCATAATAAGGGCATGGTGGGGTAACTCTTTTGTCTGAAGGCTTTTTGATTTTCACAATTTCGCCATAAGCGTATTTTTCTTCAACCTTCGTGATTTTAACTTCCACTTCTTCACTAACAATAGCTCCGGGGATAAAAACGGCCAATCTCTTATAATAAGCAATTCCTTCACCATTAATTCCAAGTCTTTTAATGGTCAGTAAAACCACATCATTAATTTTAATTATATTTTCCATATTTTCACCTGTTTTGTTATTATATCTTAGCTTAAAACTTAAACGAGGAGTTTTGTGAAAAGGGCCAAGGTTAAGCTTGGCTCTTTATCATTGATAAATATCCTTGACTAAAATTTGTTGGGCCGTTATTATTTCATAAAAATAGAGGCTAAGACTGAGAAATTCTTGGTAATCAGGGTTAACCAGGGTAGTATCAACCCTTTTTCCGTCGTTTAGGTCATAAAAGAATGTGATAGTGAGTGCCGTTATTTCATCACCGATAATCGATTTTTTCAAGGTAATTTCCCCGTTCTTTAAAAACGTTGTTCTACCGTTGATCTCAACCTTGGCTGCTCCATAATTACCAGCATTGTCCAAGTCTACATAAAGCAGTTTGATTCGGAAACTCTCCTCGTTCTCATAAACCTCGACCCCCAAATATTCGGGGACTATTTTTAAAGTTTTATATTTTCCGTCTTGAATAATCAATTTAAATTCATTTTGGCTATTCTGATAAAACAAGCGATAAAAGTATTCACGATTATTAGCAAGTTGATTAAAAGTCACTTGATTATTGATAATTTCTTTCGTTTCGCCATTTAATTCCATAAACAACTTTTGAATATCATGACCATTATTATTTAAAATCTCAACATCAAGGGTGATGGTATTTTGAGTACGATTGTTGATACCGACCGTCAATTCGGGATCCTTCGCAATGATCAATAAGCAATTAGCATCGGTGCGCTCCCGGCCATCGGATGGTGAGTTCATCACCACAAGACTGCCGTTTTTGCGAATGACCATTGTTGAAGAGCCACCACCGTCAAGATTGTAGGCATCAACAGCGCCATACATATGCATGATAACCGCTAATTCGGTGCGGTCCGCCCCATACATGCCTTTGGAAGCTTGACGACCATCAATTACCATCATAACAATGGTTCCGTCAGCTTTTCGACCCACAACCGTGCGTGGAGCACGGTCGGCTAGGCCTTCAGTCGCCACCACTCCACCACTCATAATAGTTTGACCACAACCGGCAACATCATCAATATTGGCATAAGCCCCCATAAATTCATACTGGACCCTAATTAAAGTACCAATTGAGAGTGCTTGTTTCACTGAAGCATTATTGGTGACAATGGCAAATTGGCCCGAGCCAAGGGTTTTTGCAGTTTCCGAACTGATAACACCTTTTCCGTAGAAATCCGTGGGACTATTGGGTAGGGTCAAAAGGGCCGAATCAATAAAGTAACCCTTAAAGCCATCAGGGATAACTACTTCCTTAGGTACAAGCGTGTGGGAAGCATCATAGTTAGCATAAAAAACACTGGTTTGATTATCCAAAGGCGTGGCATTAACATGATCAATTGCAAACTCCTGAATGATTTCTTGGTTGCTATTATAAACGGACATTATCATTTTCTCCGTTCTTTGAACAGGTTGATTACCGACCAAAGAATTAGTTGAACCATCGTTTGGGAAAGCTACGGTCCCACTTGAAGTCGTTTTATAATTTTCACCGAAAGAAGTTAATGCCCCATTGGTTTGATAAGGTAAATTCCCTCGCGCATTAATATCGAAAAAATCGCCATTAATGGCGGCAATGACTTTCCACCCGGGATGTTTAGCTTCATAATCGGTGATTAAACCACGAACCGTGGTTAAGGTCCAACGATTACCGTTAAAATTTCCCCAATTGGTGATTCTCACTTCTTGGGAAGTTGGAATTTCTAAAACATTAATTTGTTGGGGATAAAAAGTTCCCGGTTCAACAAGGGCAGTTCCACCACCTAAGCCATCAGCATCATAACCGCTAATTGATGTGGAAGTAAATGATTTGGTTAAGGTGTGAACAACTCCATAAGGAAGTTGGTTGGTTTCCACAACTTCCTGATTATAAACTGCCGCTCCAGCTATTTCCGTGACATCATTCTCACCGACAACCGGTAAAAAGACACCAAAACAAACAAAAGAGATGAAAAGAAACAAACCAAAAATAATTTTCTTCATATTACCACCTTTAAATAAGCGCTTTAATTATAACACAATTGCTCAGTTATTAAAAGAACTACCAATAAAAAAAAGCCGTTTAGAATAACTAAACAGCTTTTGGCTTAGCCTTTATTCATAGATGTTGTCAATGAAAGTCAATTGAGGAAACAAGACTTCATTCAAAGTTAAAGTTGAATAAAACATCGGATTGATAACAGTATAATCAGTCCCTCCCAAACCGATATCAACCGTATAGACTAATTTGACTTCGTTTAAACGGGTAACTTCGCTTTTGTTAAGTGTTAGAGTCCCATTAACAAAATGGTGTTCCACCCCATTAACAAATAGTGAGGCCGTTAACAAATTACTAGCTTGGTCTTGATCATAATAATTAGGGGTGAAAGTAAAGGTAGTTGATGTTTCCTCCAAATCAACAATATGAAATTCCGGAATTCGCTTTAATGTGGAAACATATTGTTGAAACAAAATTTGATACATAATACCGGCTGGCGTCTTATAAAATAAATCCATTTTATATTCTCTATTGGCTTTTAAACCAGTAAAGGTGACTTCACCTTCCACAACTTCTTGCAATTGTGTATTCATGCGCACATATAATTTGTCCATCTTATGGAAATAAGGATTGATAACATCTAATTGAATAGTCATAGAAGTTTCTGTTTTTTCCGATACTTTCAAATCTAAATCAGGTTCATGAACAACGATTAACAAGCAGTTAGCATCTGAGCGTTCACGACCGTCGGATGGCGAATTCATAACCCGAAGTTCATCGCCATTGCGAATGACCATCGTTGAAGAACCGCCACCATCGAGATTATAAGCATCAACGACACCACGACTGGCCATAATGGCTGCTAGTTCATAACGATCGGCACCATACATATTTCTTTCAGATTGACGACCATCAACAACCATCATAACGATCGTTCCGTCCGCTTTTTTGCCGACAACCGTCCGTGGAGCACGATCACCCAAACCAGCATCAGGGTTAGCGACACCATCTCTCATAATCGTCGTTCCGCCCCCACAAACATCACCAACTCCGGCATAAGCCCCAGTATATTCATATTGGGCACGGATGACGACATCTTTGCCTAAAACAGCAGCGACACTTGGATTATTGGTCACAATCGCAAATTGGCCTTTACCGATAGTTTTGGAAACAAACGAAGATATTTTCCCTTTACCATAAAAATCATTGGTGTTATTAGGAAGCGCTAATTCCGCAGCATCCACAAAATAACCATTGCTGTTTGGACTAACAATAACATCAATCGGAACGATTTCTTTGGATGCGTTGTAGTTGGCAAAATAAACAGCTGTTTGATTATCACCAGGTGCTTGATTAATTTTCTCAATATTAAATTCTTTAGTAATTTCACCTCGTTCATTATAGACAGCCAGTTGCATATATGCTGTTCTAGTAACTGCTTGATTGCCAATTAAAGAATTGGCCGTGCCATTATTGGTAAAACCAACGGTCCCGCCGGAAGTTGTTTTATAATGCTCACCGCCGGAAACCAAGGCTCCATTGGTTTGATAGGGCAAATTCCCTTTACCACCAATATCAAAAAAATCGCCGTTGATGGCTGCCACAACCCGCCAATCCGGGTGTTTGCTTTCATAATCAGCAATCAGATTGCGAACCGTTGTCAGCGTCCATCGATGATTATTAAGATTACCCCAGTTGGTAATTTTCACTCCTGAAGAAACCGGAATTTCCAAAAAATTAACTTGTTGCGGATAAAATTGACCTTTTACAACATAGCCAGTTTGTCCACCAAGACCATCGACATCATAACCCGATAAGGAAGTCGCCGTAAAACCTGATTCTTTCGTATGGGTGACACCATAATCGAGTTTATTAGATTCAACAATCGCTTCGGCATAATACTTTGCTCCGGCAATTTCGGTAATTTCACCCAAAGCCTTAACTTGAGCAAAGGATGCTATCACTAATAGACTTAAAAGCATTAATAAGAAACTACTAATCTTTTTCATTGAAACACTCCTTGTTATTTTTTTTCAATTAATTATAGCACAATATAATAAGAATTCCAAGTTTTTTGAAAAATCGCTATTGATGGTAGATTGTAAATAGAAAGTAGAAAAAAAATTTATGATAAACATATTTGTAATTTAGATAGTTCTAAATTATAAAGGCTGTCAGAGTTTTTATAGTTTAGAACTTTTTTGCTCATAGAGTTAATTACTTTTACTGCTTTGTTAATAAATTCTTGTGA
>Ga0208694_1002432_pt1 | contig 19814 bp, 16 predicted proteins | sample AD_UKC078_MetaG_FD_184442 | JGI IMG/M metagenome (GOLD analysis project Ga0208694, IMG submission 184442) | Active sludge microbial communities of municipal wastewater-treating anaerobic digesters from USA - AD_UKC078_MetaG (SPAdes) (version 2) | ecosystem: Engineered > Bioreactor > Anaerobic >...
CTTCTGATTGGTGAAGACTTTCAGTTCCATGGAACCTCCCGAAAGCATAGATTTCTGCATATATATACTACTATACCCTACGATATAAAGTCAATAGAAAAAGATAAAAAAGAAGCGTAATTTCTTACAAATAAAAAACTACGCTCACCTAGTTTTGGTTAGTTACTGCGGAAGCATGGAATTTCTTATAAACAAAAAACTACGCTCACCTAGTTTTGGTTAGTTACTGCGGAAGCATGGAGTTGTTGTAGCTTTTGGTGGATTACCTGTGGTATCTTCTAACCGGAGTCAACGTGGTGCAAAGCAAAAAAGATGATCGTCCTTTAGTTTCTGTTGTGATCATTTCATATAATCAGGAAGATTATATACTGGAATGTCTGGAGAGCATCCGTTTACAGACATATGATCGAATTGAATTGATTGTTTCCGATGATTGCTCTTCTGACGGGACATGGCGACATATTGAGCAGTGGGAGTCAAATCATGGACCTCGCTTTGAAAAGATCCATATCCATCGAAATGAGGTGAACCTCGGCATAACAGGGAATCTATCCGGTGCGTTGAACATGGTCACCGGTGAATATGTTAAAATGCTGGGAGCCGATGACCTGCTGTTTCCCAATGCGATCGCTCGTTTTGTCGAGGTTTCCACACATGACGGCTACGACTGGGTCATGAGCAATTATATGATAATTGATGAGTCCGGTACGAAACCCCGGAAAAACAATTTTTCGACATACATTGAATGGGTTCTAAGCCAATCGTCATACATACAGTTGCTGGAACTCCTGATCGATAACTATATTACGGCTCCTAGTGTATTCCTGTCTCACTCAATGATATGTCGATATGGTAATTTTGAAAACGGGCCGAGAAATCTTGAGGATGCACCGATGTGGATCAGCATGCTGAAGGAAGGTAATAGGGTTCATTACATACCGGAAGAGCTGGTGTATTATCGTTTTCATGAGAATGCACTCTCTCATTCGAAAAACATGACAGTCAAAAGAACGTTCTCTCAAAACTCAATTGAGTTGCTGGATAGGTATATATTTCCTTCAATTCCCAAATGGGCGCATTTGATACGATGGCATAGAATTTTACAGAGATATCAACACAGGTTCCGTCTCAAAACAACCCCACGCCATGTACGGATCGCATCAATTGTTACATATGTCGACCTGTTCAATCCAATCTACATGCTCCGCAGGATCGACCCCGATAAGCAACGGTTCAACAGATATTTGGTTACCAAATATGCTCGTCGATTGGAGCTGGAAGAGAAAAAGAAATGACAAACGTTCAACTGTTCAAATCATTTGGCAATCAGGCTGACGGGTACCTTTCCTTCTTCGAGGACTTCGACATCGGATTCTCCATCAAGAGGATTTACTATACCTATGGAGCTTCTTTGGGAACAAAGCGGGGCCGCCATGCTCATAAGGAGCTTCAACAGATGGCTTGGTGCCCCTATGGGGACATCACCTTCATCCTGGATGATGGGAAGAAGAGAGAAGAGGTGCGTCTGGATAATCCTTCTGTAGGGTTGAAGATAGGAAAAGGTATTTGGAGAGAGATGATCTGGAACAAAGCCGACTCGGTGCTTTGCGTGGCTGCTTCGACGCATTATGACGAATCGGACTATATCCGTGATTACGATGAGTTTCTCAGACATGTAAAGGAAGGCTATTGGAATGACTAAAGAGATTCCTTTCAACACATTGGATCATGTATATCATTTATGTAAAGAAGAGTTACATGAAGCAGCCCTTCGGGTGCTTGAGTCCAGCTGGTATATCCTCGGCAAAGAGGTCTCAGCCTTTGAGAAGTCGTTTGCTTCCTTTTGCAATACCCGCCACTGTGTCGGACTTAATTCAGGTCTGGATGCCTTGATACTCGCCCTGCGTGCTTTGGGTATCGGTGAGGGTGACGAGGTCATCGTTCCGGCCAATACATTCATCGCTACGGTTTTAGCCATCACGCAAAACGGAGCCACTCCAGTCTTTGTCGAACCGGATGAGTTTTATAATCTCGACCCATCATTAGTGGAAGCCGTCATCACATCAAACACCAAAGCGATCCTTCCGGTTCATCTTTATGGTCAAGCTTGTCGAATGGAAGCGATTATGCTTATAGCCAAGAAGCACAATTTGTTCGTTGTCGAGGATTGTGCCCAAGCACATGGGGCTCGATACAAAGGAACCGTCATCGGATCCTTTGGTGATATCGGATGCTTCAGCTTTTATCCGACGAAGAACCTCGGAGCGTTTGGGGATGCCGGAGCCATCGTGACCAACGATCCATCATTGGCTGAAACCCTTTCAATGCTTCGAAACTATGGAAGCAAGATCAAATATCACAATGAGATCGAAGGCGTCAACTCCCGTCTGGATGAGATCCAAGCGGCGCTTCTATCAGTGAAGCTAAGACACTTGCATGAATTAACGGAAGAACGACAACGAATCGCTTCCTGGTATCTTGAAGGAATCACCCGTGAGGATATCATACTCCCGACCACCGCAGAGGGAGCCGACCATGTATACCATCTCTTTGTCATCAGGAGCAAAGAGCGCGACAGGCTCCAAGCCTATTTGAAAGAGAAAGGAATCAACACGCAGATCCATTATCCGATTCCACCCCACCTCGCAGAGTGCTATCAGCATCTGGGATACAAAGAAGGTGATTTTCCCGTTACCGAGCAGTATGCCAAGGAATGCCTGAGCCTTCCTCTGTACAACGGAATGAAAGAGGCGGATGCTTTCTATGTCATCAAAGCGCTCAACAAGTTTGTCTGAGAGACAGGAATCGTAGGGGATCATGTATGAAAGAATTCTTAAAACGTCATCTTCCGGAATCGCAAATAGAAGTTCTGAAGAAGATCTATCGACCGATTAAGCGTTTAAGAAGCTACTTATACGTCAAATATTGGATGTTCGTGGCTCACCATGTTCGCAGTCGAATCCTTAAGAAAGTAAGACGGAAAGAGGTCGTGGACATAGCGTTCTTTGTTGTTCATCGTTCAGTATGGAAGTTAGACCTTGTGTTTCAAATGCTTTTAAAGGATCCAAGATACAATCCGTATATCGTCGTCTGTCCATATGTCGTGTATGGGGACGAGCAAATGGATTTTGATATGGAAGCGACATATACATATTTCAAAGAGCTCGGCTATCCTTTGGTGAGTTCGTTGGATAAGGATACCGGTAGTTGGTTGGATGTAAAACGTGAGCTGAGACCGGATGTGGTTTTCTTTACCAATCCGTATGTCGGACTGACAAGGAACGAGTACACTATTCTGAATTTTAAAACGCAATTGACTTGTTATGTAGGTTATGGTTTTGGTGTCGATATAGTAGGAATGTCAGTCTATAAAAGCTATATGAAGAGTTTTGTTTGGAAGCATTTTGTTGAGTCTGAATTCCATAGCCGACTTGCTTGTAAACTCTCTTACTCAAAGATCACCAATGTGGTTATAACCGGATACCCGGGTATCGATGTATTTCTACTGGGTAGAATACAGCACGATCCCTGGAAACATCCTTCAAAGAAGAGAAAAAAAATCATATGGGCGCCCCACCATACGATAGAGGGGTACGGGGCAACGTTAGATTACTCAACGTTTATGAAATATCATGATTTTATGCTTGAAATGGCTCAAAAATATTCCGATCAAATTCAATTTGCATTTAAGCCTCACCCCATACTGAGACCCAAACTCAGCCTTCCTGCAGTGTGGGGGAAACGGAAGACGGACGAATATTACTGCAGGTGGGAAACCTTGGAGAATGGGCAGCTTGAAGAAGGAGAGTATGTGGATCTGTTTCTGACATCCGATGCGATGATACATGATAGTGGTTCATTTATACTTGAATATGTTTTTACAAAAAAGCCTGTCATGTATCTCCATAGAGACATGGCGGTTGGGGATCGGCTAAACGAGCTTGGAAAGGAGGCTCTTTCCAAATTTTACAAAGGATTCGATGAAAACGATATTGTCAGATTTATTGAGGATGTGGTAATCGGGGATAACGATAGTATGTTGAGAGAACGAGAGATATTCTTGAAAGAACGATTGCTTCCTCCACATGGGAAATTGGCTTCCGAGAATATCTATGAATATATGAACAAGGTATTGATCTGAAAGAAAAGAATACATGGATATTGTGGTAGCGCTTGTTCGACTAGGAGATGCTCGCTCGTTCCAACACCTAAAATGGATGATTTGAGTCAGATAGAGTAGATACCACAATGATTTGAAAGTATTATCGGAGGCTACCATGAAAGGAATCATTCTGGCAGGAGGAAAAGGTACTCGCCTGTATCCCATGACCAAGGCGGTGAGCAAGCAGCTTTTGCCGATTTATGACAAGCCGTTGATCTACTACCCTCTGTCAGTCCTCTTTCTTGCCGGCATCAAAGAAATCCTGGTCATCAGCACCCCTGAAGACACTCCGGTGTATCGGAAGCTCCTTGGAGATGGAAAGGAATTAGGAGCTTCTTTTTCCTACATTGTTCAAGAAACCCCTCGGGGGTTGGCCGATGCCTTTATCTTGGGAGAGGAGTTTATAGGATCTGATGATGTGTGTCTGGTTCTGGGAGATAATATCTTCTACGGACAGACGCTTACACTACTTCTAGCTGAAGCAAGAAAGAACCTCCCCAAAGCGACGGTTTTCGGATATCCGGTCAAGAACCCTCAAGCGTTCGGCGTGGTTGAATTCAATGAACAAAATGAAGTGGTTTCAATAGAAGAAAAACCGATGAAGCCCAAGAGCAACTACGCTGTTCCCGGGCTTTATGTTTATGACAACCGAGTCATTGAAATTGCGAAGAATGTCAAGCCGTCTGCTCGCGGAGAGATTGAGATCACTTCAGTCAACAACGCATATCTTGAGATGGGCGAACTCAATGTCGTATTGATGGGCAGGGGAATGGCGTGGTTGGATACCGGAACACCTGAAGGCATGCTCAAGGCAGCGGAATATGTGGAAGCGGTGCAGTCAAGGCAAGGGTTCTATGTCTCCTGCATCGAAGAGATTGCCTGGAGACGGGGCTTTATCACCACCGAGCAACTGATGAAGATTGGTGAGAGCTTGAAGATGACCGATTATGGTCAATACATTCTCTCGCTTGCTGAAGAGAACAGAAGGTAGGGCTTATATGAAAAGAACAATGTTGATTACCGGCGGAGCCGGATTCATCGGAAGCAACTTTATAGCCTATATTCTTAAGGAGTTTCCCAAAGACATCGTAGTGAACTTGGATGTTCTTACCTATGCGGGCAATCTTGAAAACCTGAAGAGCGTGGAGAACAATCCAAACTATGTGTTTGTCAAAGGAGATGTCCGTGATCGTTCATTGGTCGAAGAGCTGTTCAATAACCATGAGTTCACTCATATAGTGAACTTCGCAGCGGAAAGTCATGTCGATCGCAGCATCACCGAGCCTGAAATATTCCTTACTACCAATATCATCGGAACCCAAGTTCTTCTGGATGTGGCGAAGAAGCATTGGAAGATAAACCCGGACGACAAATACTGCAAGGAGTATAAGAGAGGAGTGCGCTTCCACCAGGTTTCGACGGATGAGGTCTATGGAGCGTTGGGGAAAGAGGGGTTGTTTGTTGAAACAATGAATCTGCTTCCAAACAGTCCATACTCTGCTTCGAAGGCAAGTGCCGATCTTATTGTTCGATCTTATAACAAGACCTTTGGATTACCGGTAACAATCTCACGTTGTTCCAACAACTATGGGGCGTACCAATTCCCCGAGAAACTCATCCCCTTGATGATCAACAACTGTCTTAATGATAAAAACCTTCCTGTGTATGGTGATGGGATGCAGGTACGAGATTGGCTCCATGTCCTCGATCATTGTACAGCGATCAACACAATCATTGAAAAGGGTGAAGATGGTGAAGTGTATAACATCGGTGGAAACAACGAAAAAGCAAATATTGAAATTGTGAAACTGATCATCAAGGAACTTGGAAAAAGCGAAGACCTCATAACCTATGTGAAAGACCGACCCGGTCACGACCGACGCTATGCGATAGACAATACCAAAATCACTACAACTCTTGGGTGGACTCCTTCATACACGTTTGAAGAAGGAATGAAGGAAACCATCCAATGGTATCTTGATAGTCAGGACTGGATAGAAAAGGTAGTAAGCGGGGATTATCAAGGGTATTACGAGAAGATGTATGGGTAGAACCCTTAACCAGCAAATGGAGTAGCCGTTACATGAATATATATATTGATCCCACAAGTCAGGTACATACAAGCCAAATCGGTGATGAAACAAAAATCTGGCAATTCTGTGTTGTGTTATCAGGGGCCAGGATTGGCAAGAATTGTAACATCAATTCCCATTGTTTCATCGAAAACGACGTTACGGTGGGGGATAATGTAACGGTGAAGTGCGGTGTCCAGCTTTGGGATGGTGTTCATATCGAGGACAACGTCTTCATCGGACCCAATGTAACATTCACCAACGACAAGTATCCCCGGTCAAAGCAGTATCCCGAAGAGTTCCAAAAAACGATCATCCGAAAAGGAGCAAGCATTGGAGCCAACTCGACAATCCTTTCCGGCATTGAAATTGGTGAGAATGCAATGATCGGGGCAGGGAGCGTGGTAACAAAGAATGTTCCGGCGAACAGCCTGTGGTATGGAAATCCTGCATCTCATAAAAGACACATAAAAAGTGGATGAACATGCCTTGCTAAAACTCAGATCACCGTTGAATCAAGTCAATCTCTGTTGATTCTTCCCTTTTAATAGGACTAAAATCCTGCTATTCGAACAGGAGAATAAACTACTAATATTATGTTTAATCCTTGTTTTTCATCAGAGGTAACAATGTACAAACTCAACAAATCAACAAAACTCGATGAAAAAACGATATGTGTTATAGGTGGAGGAAATGTTGGTACACAAATTGCGGGTGTTTGTGCCTTACATGGGCATAAAGTGAAATTGTATACTTCCACGCCAGAATTGTTTGATGGAACGATTCAGATTATTGGAGATACTGCAGAACAATCGGGCTGTGCAAGTAATATATTTGTGACAAATGATATGGAACAAGCGGTATTTGGATGTGAATATGTGTTTGTAACATATCCAGCGTTGATGTTCCAATCTCTTGCAGAGAAGCTGTATCCAATTATTGATTCTAAAGCAATCATAGGGTTTTTCCCGGGGACTGGTGGGGTTGAATTCTTCTTTAAGCCGTTTATCGAGAAAGGAGTAACACTATTTGGACTGCAACGAGTTCCAAGTGTAGCTAGACTGATAGAACGGGGTAAAAGTGTTCGCGTCAGTGGATTAAGAGATAGATTATATGTAGGATCTATACCTACACAAAAATCGAATGAAATATCCAGCTTTTTAAGCTTACTATTTGGGATTCCATGTGAAAGCTTGCCAAACTATTTGTCCGTAACCCTTACACCGTCAAATTCAATTCTTCATACCAGTCGTTTATATTCCTTGTTTAATGACTATTATCCATCTAAAAAATATAACCAAAATTTCTTGTTTTATGAAAACTGGTCTCAAGAAGCTTCAGAGTTGCTATTGCAATGTGATGAGGAACTCCAAACAATATGCAAAAAATTAAAAAAAATGGATCTTCGGGGGGTAAAATCTTTAAGAATCCATTATGAAAGTGAAACTGTTGATCAACTAACTTCTAAAATTCGAAGCATCAGAAGCTTGCATGGACTAAAATCCCCCATGTTGAAAGATGAGTTTGGATGGACACCGGATTTTTCCTCAAGATATTTTTCCACTGATTTCCCTCTGGGATTAGGATTGATTGAGGAATTTGCACAATTATTAGTAGTAAATTCTCCCACCATACACACCATAATGGATTGGTATAGAAATATTACAAAAGACGTTAAAAAAGTAGATTTGCAGTCTTTTGATATTCACACAATTAACGATGTGTATACCTTTTATCACCAATAATCATTTATCAACTCATGAAATGTTCAATTGTGCAGGAATGACGAATTCAGGTTTCAATATTATCTCTTCATCCTCTTCTTGAGCATCTCCACTGCCCAAGAGAGTTCCTCCACTTTGAATGCATAGAGCAACAAGAAATATAGTACAGCACCGACGCCTATTGGAATTAGGAGACCGGAAAACTTCCCAGAGAAGCTTGTTCCAAGGAGTCGTTCGGTCTTGCTATACACCAGCAGCACAACACCCGTCATGATAATTGCGGAGATGGTTGATTTAATACCGCAGAGTAGTGTCCTATTGAGACCAAGGACTCCTATCTTTTTTCTCAACAACAGTAAAAGAATCCCTGTTGTTACTATTGAGGAAATTGATGTGGCCAAGGCTAGTCCCCTATGAGCGAGTGGTCTAATCAGAATGATGTTCATTGTGAGATTGACAACAACAGCTATTGCACTGTTGATCATCGGTGTTTTTGTATCGTGCAAGGAATAGAAGACACGGGTGATTAATGAATATATTGATAAAGATACCAAACTGAGAGTGTAGAAGGATAACGCTCCTGCTGTCATTTGAGTGGCTACAGCGTCAAAGGCCCCTCGTTCATAGGCAATCTGCACGATCGGCTTGGCAAGAACGAGCATTCCCAGTGTAGCGGGAATCGTGATGATAATAATCATATTGATTCCTTGCAACGTAGTCTTTTTAACTTCTTGGATGTTGTTCTCCGCTACTCCTTGAGCAAGCAACGGATAGAGGACTGTCACAATAGATGTCACGAAGATGCTGACGATTAAAATATTGAGTCTGCTTGCATAGTCAAGTGCCGAGATTGATCCATTGACGAGGGTTGACGCCATTGCCTTATCAACCATCGAATTGACATCATTGATCGCAACACTTAAGAGGATTGGAGGAATCAGGGAAAACACCTGCTGAACGTACTTGTCTTTGAAATGCAGAATTGGACGGTAGCGGAAACCGATTGCTCTACTTTCAACTACCAAGACTGCAAGTTGAGCTACCACGCCTAGGACTGTGGTGATCATCAAACCAATAATTCCAAATCTGGAAGCAAAGAAAAGGAGGAATATGATGTAGGATACGTTTTGGGTGGTATCTCCCATTGAGGATGCAAAAAAACGATTCTCGCTTTGAAGGTATCCATTAAATATCCCCGTAAGAGCTGCAAACAGAATGATTGGTGAACCTATTCTCATCATGAAGACCGCAAATTCAAACTGTTCTTCTTCAAACCCGTAGGCGAATACTTTCATAATCAGAGGAGCTATAATCCAAGCAAGAACAGAGATGGCAACAGCTATCAGGAAGGTTATTGATAGCATGTTGCTTGCATGATCAATTTTTCCTTTCTTTCCCTCAAGCGCACTGACGCGGGTGAGGACTGGAATGGTGGTGGTGGCTAATGAGCTGGTGATAATCATCGTAAAGAGTGCGTTCGCAGATTGGGCGATGAAATAAATATCGGTTTCAATTCCCGATCCAAATCGAGCTGCTATGAGAGCCTGACGGATGAATCCGAAAACTTTGCTGAAAACAGCAAAGGCAATCAGCATCAATACCGATTGTGCGGCTCGTTTGGTCTGCGACACGTTGGAACTCTCCTGATGGATTTTAATGACAAGAGGATCACTCTCTGCCATTCTATAAGAAAAATCCTATGAACACCACTAGGAACCTGATGCCTTGATAGAAAGGGCTTTATGTATGTCCATAGATCGGTTTGTCCACTCTCCGTTGGATGAAGGGAGGGTTGTACCCTTCTTACATGGGTAAAGCCAAGAGAACCAGTGAAGATGTTGCTAAAGAAGTGGATGTTGGAATCGGGGTGCATCTCGAGTTCCCAATGACAGCATTCATGTGACTTTTCTTTTATACGAAAGGGCCCTTCGAACACCCGAAGGACCCTTGATCGTCATATCATTGCCTGATTACCGCAGGGCAAACTCCACCATGTGCTGTTTCGCCGAAGCAAGATCACCCTGCTTCATCGCCGCCTTCACCTTGGAAAGGATGCTTCTCCCTTCATGTTCGGAGAGGGTGGCTCCTTCCATCGATTGGGTGAGGTTGATGAGAAGGTCGAGGACCTCGTAGGCCGCCTCGATGTTCCCATGCTGGATGTTGGCGATCAATGCGGAATCAAGCATATCCTGCAGAAACGGGGTGGTAACAATGGTATACTCCCCGTTCATGTACGTAGGTTTTTGAGCTTTGAAGTGTACCATAGGCGTATTCCTCATCAAGCGTTCTTTCCTTTGCCGAATGCATCGGATCGAACCTCTGATTCAACTATCGTAACAAACCGTTAGATTTTCAAGTAGTAAAGATAGGAATTCGACTCATTTCCCTTGAGGGTGAGCGTCTCGCTGTTTCCGTCCTTGCTGTTGGAGAAGACGATCGTCACATCGAGGAGTAGGCCGCTTTCGCTCAGCGAGAAGCCGCTCTCTTCAAGGAAGAGGAGCTTGCCCTCCTTCGGCATCGAGTTCTCGAACTCCAGTACCACGTCGAGCGACACGCCCTCGACCCCGGTTGAAAGAATCTCAATCGTTTTCAGCTTCCCGCCCAGTTCCTCGATCGTCTTCACTTCTCCGGCTTCATCAAGCTCCCACACGGTTCCCTTGATCCGCTCGACGATCGAGAGAGCCTCTTCCCGGGTTGGGGGAGTGACCGGATGATAGCTGCATCCGTAGCACCCGAACACCGAAAGGGCGGTGACGACGAGTGCGAAGGTGGAAAGAATGATGACTTGGGTTTTCCCCATCTTCTTCGTTTCCTCTTGTTTCTTGTCCATGACATGCTCCTTGTAAATGGTTTGCATTCATTGTCAGAGAGGAGAAGAGAGAAGGGGAGTTGTAAAAATAATGCATATTCAAGCCGCTAGAGCTTTTTTCTTCCTATCGTCACTCCAAATAAAAGCATAATCAGAAAAAAGAAAGATCTACTTCAGGTCGAGGGTGGTTGAGCAGGAGTGGTTTCTGGGATACGTTTCAAGAAGGTTATTGATTACCAAGGAACGATTATTGTAAAGAACGATTGTTGTAAAAAAAAGAACGATTGTTGTAAAAATTGAAACCCCGACGTATATATGATATATCTTTGATCACTATTCATCTCGGCGGAGGCCTCATGTCTTTTTTATACACGGTGTTCATTGCACCTTTAGAGCTCCTCTTTGAGGTGTTTTTCAACTTTTTTATGAAAGGTTTCAATAACTATGGACTTGCCATTATCGGACTGAGCCTTGTTATTACCGTGATTACCCTCCCGTTGTATCATGTGGCGGAAAAGATCCAACAGAAAGAACGGGATGACAGAAAACGGTTGGAGAGCGGGATTCGAAGAATCAAGGAGACCTTCAAAGGTGATGAGCGGTTCATGATGCTCTCCACCTTCTATCGGCAGAACAACTATCATCCCGCCTATGTTCTGAGGGGTTCCGTCGGACTGCTCATCCAAGTCCCGTTTTTTATCGCCGCCTATCACTTTTTGTCCCATCTCCAGCAATTGCATGGAAGCTCTTTTTATTTTATTGAGGATTTAGGGAAACCCGATCAGCTTCTCTCCTTTGGAACCATGCGGATCAACCTTCTTCCGATTCTTATGACCATAATCAATATTGGATCGGGAATCATTTATACTCAAGGTTTTGCGTTTCGTGACAAAGCTCAACTCTATGGAATGGCCGGTCTGTTCTTGCTCATTTTATACAATTCGCCGGCCGGGCTGGTGTTATATTGGACGTTTAACAATATCTTTTCTTTGATGAAGAATGCCTTTTATAAACTGAAGAAGCCGTTGCTTGTAGCGTATTTGCTCATGGCGATCGGAGTCCCTCTGGGTCTTGGTATTATTTGGTCCAGGCATTCGGATATTTCCATCTCGAAGAAAATCATGCTTGTTGCAATCGGTCTGATTGCGGTCTTTGCCCCTCTTCTGGTTCATCTCGGGAAAGTTCTCTTGCGGGTGCTTTCTTCGCTTAGCGAAAAACCGAAAATCCAAAACAGAATCTTTTATCTGGCGAGTATCATTCTTTTCCTCCTCTTTGGACTGGTAATCCCCTCCAATCTCATCGCTTCTTCCGTCATAGAATTTTCGATGATCGGCGGGATCGACAATCCTTTGGAATACCTAGGATACACGATGACGTTCTTTCTTGGGCTATGGATTGTTTGGCCTCTTTTCCTCTATTGGATAAGTAACAAACCCATCAAAACGCTGCTCGCGATGGGTATTAGCCTGTTGGCTCTGACTTCGTTAATCAATACCTTTGTATTTCCAGGAGATTATGGGGTCATCAGTCATATGCTTCGGTTTGATAATGGAGCATTGCTTGAAGCTCATGGTCTTGAGTTCATTCTTCCACCTGTACTCTCCGTCGGAGTCGCTCTGCTCCTCACAATTCTGATACGAAAAAAACAAATAAAGGTTGTTGCATCGATTCTTACGATCTTTGCTTTGGGCTTGACAGGCAGCGCTGTCTATTCAAGCGCTGTCATCAACAAGGAATATCGCCAATATAAGCTGAATTTGAGCGATATCGGTCAAGAACTCGTGGAAACTATTGAACCTGCTTATCATTTCTCTAAAACCGGAAAAAATGTGTTATATATTTTCCTCGACCGCGCAATGAATTCATATTTTCCCTCAATCATCGAAGAACTTCCTGAGTTGAAAGACCAGCTGTCGGGATTCACGTTTTACCCCAATGCCGTTTCATTCGGTTCTACGACAGTCTATGGAGCACCGCCAATGCTGGGTGGATATGAATATACCGTTGACGAGGTGAATAAGCGCGAAAGTGAACTATTGGTCGATAAACACAATGAATCACTGCTTGTGATGCCCAAGCTGTTTCTGGATGGAGGGTTCTCCGTTACCCTTACCGATCCACCGTTCAGCAATTATCAATGGGAAGGGGATTTCACTCCATTCAAATCATATCCGAAAATGAATGTGCTGCATCATAAAGGTCCTTTTGTGCATGTATATAAAAATGAACATGCAACTCACATGGATTGGCAACCGGAGTATGAAAATGCCTTAATCAAAAAATATCTACCAATGTTCTCGTTTTTGAAAGCTTCTTTTCCCTTGATGAGGGACACTATCTATGAGGAAGGGAGATATTTCCTTACATCGGAACCGTCCCAATCGTTTGATCTATATCTGGACTCCTATTCACACTTGTATTATCTTCGGGAGCTTTCATCGTTTGATGCCGAGGGGGACGTGTACATCAACATCAGCAATGACACGACTCACACTCCAACACGTTTACAGACCCCTGAATATGAACCACGCTCGCATATTACTTCCTCCAGTACGCCATATGACTCGGTTGAAGGAATAAGGGAGATTGATGTTTTACATTATTACGTCAACGCTGCAGCCCTCAAACGAATAGGGCTTTGGTTCGATCAGCTTAGGGAAGAAGGGGTTTACGACAATACAAGAATCATCATCGTTTCAGATCATGGGCGAGATTTGTATTCCAAAGGAATGGCTGACTTTACCAACAATCGATATGAATACAATGGGTTTATACCACTTTTGCTTATGAAGGAATTTGACGCAACTGAACCGCTGAGTATGGATAACGTATTTATGACCAATGCCGATGCTCCTTTGTTTGCGATCAGGGACCTTACCAGTCCTGTAAACCCGTTTACCGGTAAAAACATGTATGATCAGGTCAAAAAGGATCGAGTCAACGTGTACAGTGGTCCACATGATCCAACGGTTTATAAAGGGAGTACAAAATATCGCCCATACGTTCAGGGCAGCTTCAGCGTCAGCGAAGATATCTATGTTGAGGAAAACTGGGGACCGGTTGAAATTGAAGGAGCGAATCGATGATTTTATATATAGATCCCGGAACGGGGAGCATGCTCTTTTCGATTGTCATCGGTCTTGCAACCGCCCTGTATTTTGTGGGTAAGGCCGCCATCATCAAGTTGAAAGTGTTCTTTACGGGTGGCAAAGCGATCGCATCAAAAAACCATGTTCCTCTTGTAATCTATTCGGAAGGCACAAGGTATTGGAATGTGTTCAAGCCCGTGCTGGATGAGTTGGACAAGAGATCCTTTTCAACGATCTTCTACACTTCCAGTGAGGATGATCCGGTATTTGAACAGAACTATCAATTCATCACGAGCGAGTTCATCGGGCAGGGAAACAAGGCGTTTGCCCGATTGAACTTCTTGGAAGCGGATCTTTGTCTGATGACTACTCCTGGTTTGGATGTATTGCAACTGAAGCGGTCCAAAGGGGTGAAACACTATAGCCATATATTGCATGCAGTAACAGATGCCTCGATGTATCGTTTGTTCGGTTTGGATTATTTTGATTCAATCCTGTTGACGGGAGAATACCATGAAACACTCCTGAGAAAACTTGAGAAACAGCGAAATCTGCCGGCAAAGGAGATGCCGGTTGTCGGGTGTACTTATCTGGATGTATTTAATGAAAAGTTAAAAGGCCTTTCGATGCCTGAAAATCGGCCATTTACCGTGCTTGTTTCACCCTCCTGGGGAACAAGTGGGATTCTTTCACGGTATGGGGCAACACTGCTTGACCCGCTGCTTGGTACGGGATGTTCGGTTATTATTCGTCCCCACCCGCAATCTCGCCAAGCGGAACGGCAAATGCTTGATGCATTACGCGAGCGCTACCAAAACGAACGAAACATCGAATGGGATGAGGGAGAAGAGAACATCGGGACATTGGCAAGGGCTGATGTCATGATCAGTGATTTTTCAGGTATTATTTTTGACTATGCGTTTTTGTTCGATCGACCAGTTCTCTACATAACAAGCGATTTTGATCATCGTCCATATGATTCCTATGAATTGGAAGAGGAGCAATGGGTATTCCGGACCCTTCCCAAGATCGGCTACGAGCTTAAACCTCAAGATTTTAAGAATATTGGTGAAATCATTGGTCAGGCTTCAGAGAACGAAGAGTTATCGAGGAATAGGGCTCAAGCAAAAGGAGAATCATGGCAATATATCGGTGAAAGCGGAAAACGAGTCGTCGATTATCTTTTATCCAAAATAGAAAGTCTGAAAGAACAATAATCATGAGCAGCCCATTGACGGGAGAATGCGAGCAGGATATTGTGTTCATGAATATCTGGCAGAGTTGTTTTGTGAACGCATATGAAGAACAAATCTTACTCTTTCTTGCTCAAGACTCTCGTGTCACTCAGCGAGAGCTGAGTCGACGCTGTGAATGTTCCCTTGGAATTGTGAATAAATCAATCCAAAAGCTCCTTCAACTTGAACTTATCAACGCGGACTACTCGTTGCGCCCATCAGCCCATGCACTTTTAGAGGAATCAAAACCAAAACGAGCGATTATTCTTGCCGCAGGCTATGGAATCCGAATGGTGCCCATCAATACCGAGATTCCAAAAGGACTGCTGAAAGTACGGGGAGATATTCTCATTGAACGTTTGATTCGGCAACTGCATGAAGTGGGCGTGGACGAGATTATCGTCGTTGTCGGCTATATGAAGGAGTCCTATGAGTACCTCATCGATGCATATGGAGCAACACTTGTTGTAAATATGGAGTACTCCTCAAAAAACAATTTCTACTCTTTGAGCCTCGTTTCTCATTTGCTTGAGAGTGCTTATATCCTTCCCTGTGATTTATGGTGCAAGGATAATCCGTTTCAAGCCCATGAGCTTCACTCATGGTATCTGATAACGGATGAAAAGAAGCGGTTGAGCACTCTTCGAGTCGGACGAAACGGTATGCTCCTGCCAACCAAAGAAGGTGGAAATGCAATGATGGGAATTGCCTTCATCCACAAAGATGAAGCGGAGGGGTTGAAAAACAAGCTTGAGGAATTTGTGAGAGAGGGCACCCGCGATGATGCATACTGGGAAGAGGCACTCTTTTCCAATCCGTTCCCATCTGTTCAGGCAAAGGTTGCAAATCATGGGAGTCTTATTGAAATCAATACATATGAGCAGCTCCGTGCCATTGATTCCACCTCGGATAGTCTCGCCTCCGATGCCATCAATACGATTTGTACTATTTTGGGTGTTAAAGAAGGGGAGATTTACGATATCAGTGTCATGAAGAAAGGAATGACAAACCGTTCATTTCTTTTCACCTGCCGCGATCAGCGATATGTGATGCGGATTCCGGGTGAAGGAACCGATAACCTCATTAATCGGAAACAAGAGCACGCAGTATATACCAGATTGCAGGGAACGGGCCTGACTGACACGGTCATATTCATGAATCCGAAAAATGGCTATAAAATCACGGAATTTTTATGTGATGCCCGGGTGTGCGACCCATTGAATCCACTCGAGGTGGAAGCATGCATGGTTCGTCTTAAAGAGTTTCATGACCTAGACCTTCAAGTCGATCATGAGTTTGATCTCTTTGAACAGATTGAATTCTACGAGTCATTATGGAACGGCAAACCTTCCGTGTACCGGGATTACTTGTCGACGAAGAAAAATGTTCTTTCTCTGCGTCCATTCATTGAAAAACATGTTGTAAAGAAAGTTCTCACCCACATCGATGCCGTTCCTGACAACTTTCTGCTCCGATCGGAGAAAGATCCCATCCTTCTAATCGACTGGGAATATGCCGGAATGCAGGATCCACATGTCGATATCGCGATGTTTGCAATCTACTCCTTTTATTCAAGAGAGCAGATTGACCGTCTTATTGAAATGTACTTTCAAGGGCATGCTCCCTTTGAGCAGAAATTGAAGATTTATGCGTATATTGCCGCATGTGGATTGCTCTGGAGCAACTGGTCCGAGTATAAGCGCAATCTCGGAGTGGAGTATGGTGAATATGCCCTCAAGCAGTATCGTTATGCAAAAGATTTCTATCGGATTGTGCACAAAGAGGGTTTGAATGAGTGAATCCATCCATACCGTAACACATGCAATCATTATGGCCGCCGGTACGGGTACACGTCTGCAGCCGGTGACTCTCTCCACCCCAAAACCACTTGTGAAGGTCAATGGGAACAGGATGATCGAAACGATTATCCAAGGATTGAGATTGCACGGTATTACGACCATTTACGTGGTCGTAGGGTATTTGAAAGAGCAGTTTGGGTTTCTCGAAAAGAATTATCCCGGTCTTTCGCTGATTGAAAACCCATATTACGACAGGTGCAACAATATCTCCTCATTGTTTGTTGCTCGTGAACACATCGGCGGTTCGATCATCCTTGATGGAGACCAAATCATTCAGAATTCCAACGCTCTGGAGCCCCGATTCATTCGATCGGGGTACAACTGCGTTTGGCGTGATGAGCCAACCGATGAGTGGGTCTTGGAAGTAACCGACTCTATCGTCACCGGGTGCAGTCGGGTTGGAGCGTCTGGCGGTTGGCAACTTTACAGTGTCTCCCGTTGGACCAAAAGCGATGGGTTGCGCTTGAAACGCCATGTGGAGATTGAATTTATCGAAAAAAAGAATACGACCATTTTTTGGGATGATATAGCCCTCTTTCGTTATCCAGACGAATACCGGCTCGGAATCAAAGCGATGGAAGCAGATGATGTCATTGAAGTCGATACATTGGAAGAATTGATAAAACTTGATCCGAGCTATAAAGGGTAGAGATATGGAAAAGAGAAGCACGTTGCGTACTCAAATCGATTGGATTTCAATCATTGTCCCTTTGGTGGGCGTCGTCGGACTGTCTGTCATTTTCATGATTGTTCCCGAGCAGTCAGGGATTCTTCTGGGAGCCATCCGGGGGTATTTGGGAAATGAGTTTGGGCTTTATTTCGGTGTTATAGGCCTTGGAATTTTCGGTGCAACGATGTACATGGCGTTCTCCCGCTATGGGAATATCGTTCTTGGAGATGTCAAAAAACCTGAATACTCTTCCTACTCATGGGGCGTGATGATTTTTACATCCACGATGGCGGCGGATATCTTATTCTACTCACTGTCGGAATGGGCGATGTATGCAAACGAGCCCCATATCATGGAGATGGGGGGCATACAAAAATGGGCTTCCACCTATCCGCTCTTTCATTGGGGGCCGATCGCCTGGAGCTTTTACATCGTTCTGGCAGTAGCATTCGGATTCATGCTTCATGTGCGAAATCGCAACCGCCAAAAGTTTTCCGAGGCGTGTCGCCCGCTTTTAGGGAATCGAATTGATGGATTCTGGGGAAAACTGATCGATCTCATCGCCATTTTTTCATTAATCGCCGGAACCGCGACGACGTTCTCGCTTGCCACACCTCTGCTTGCCGAGTCGGTGAGCACCATCACCGATATTGGTGCTTCCACGGGTTTGACGATTGTGATACTTTTGGCGATCGCCTTGGTGTACACGATAACGGTTTGGTTTGGATTGAAAGGCGTCGCGAAACTTGCTGTCTATTGTTCATACTTATTCTATCTCTTGCTGTTGTATTTCCTCTTTGGAGGCGGAGAAGCGACGTACATCCTTGAAACCGGATTCTCTGCGCTGGGAAATCTCACTCAGAACTTCATCGGTCTTGCTACATGGATGGATCCTCTTCGGACAACGTTTTTCCCACAGAACTGGACGATCTATTACTGGGCGTATTGGATGGTGTGGTGCGTGGCAACTCCATTTTTCATGGGAGTGATCAGCAAGGGGAGAACGATTCGAAATACCGTGCTCGGCGGATACGCCTGGGGATTGGCCGGAACGTTTACGTCGTTCATTATCTTGGGGAATTACGGTCTCGCCCAGCAGATGAAGCATGGTCTTGATGTGGCTGGCTATATCGATCAGGGCGGATCATTTGCATCCGCAATCATCAAAATCTTCGATACGCTCCCGCTTACCAACCTTGGGTTGGCATTGCTGGCAATCACGATGATCGCTTTTTATGCCACCACCTTCGATGCTCTCACAATGGTTGTTTCTTCCTATTCCTATAAAAAGCTTGATATTGACATTGAGCCTGACAAGCGTGTCAGAATATTCTGGGCGGTGATGTTCATCCTTTTCCCGATAGCCTTGATATTTGCCCACAATTCAATGTACAACCTTCAATCAGTTTCGATCATCGCCGGATTCCCGATTGGGATCATCATCCTGTTGATCGTAATCAGTTTCTTTAAAGATGCCCGAAAGTATTTGCGTCAAGAATAGGGGTAAGCGAACGGAAAGAATAAAGAATGAAGCAAGAGACCTGATCAGCAAAAAGATCCAATCACTGTTCGGAGGTAAACTTCCTGTTTTAACGGAAGAGCCAAATCATTTCGCGTAGGGTAGGGTATAAAATGCCAAAAGAACAAATGAAGGATTGGAAGAAAATAGAAGGAAACAGACAATAGTGCGTAATAGCTCCCATGTTCTGCTTGTATGTTGACATAAGAAATGATACTGCGTGTTCTCTTTTGGAATCTGTCTTGAGTACATATACCGTGGTAGTGTCCGCTTGTATTCGAACTGTACGCTCAAGATATTTGGTGGGTGTGGTAATGCACATGCTCTTTGCAAAACGCTCGATCTTCTGGGTGGAGATACTGGATGATAGCTTCACCCGCAGCATCCGAACACTGAAAGGGTAATGACGGCAATCACGAATGTGGTAAGAATATCTACTTGGGTTCCCCCATTTTCCTCGTTTCGTACTCATAACATGTTCCTACAAATGATTTGGTTCATTGTCAAAGAGAAGGTGAGAGAAGAGGAGTTGTAAAAATAATTGTCAAGTAAGCGACCAATAAATCCCTCTCCAGTTCAAGGTTGAAACTCGATAGGCTTCTCTTAGGAGGCCAAGAATGCAGATCAACCTTGAAAACTATTCGTTTTTCATTAAGCCAGGTCCCTATGACATGC
>Ga0208694_1002439_pt1 | contig 19769 bp, 16 predicted proteins | sample AD_UKC078_MetaG_FD_184442 | JGI IMG/M metagenome (GOLD analysis project Ga0208694, IMG submission 184442) | Active sludge microbial communities of municipal wastewater-treating anaerobic digesters from USA - AD_UKC078_MetaG (SPAdes) (version 2) | ecosystem: Engineered > Bioreactor > Anaerobic >...
TCAAAAAAAAAACACACATAGAAAATAGTGGAGAATAAGGGACTCGAACCCTTGACCCCCTGCGTGCAAGGCAGGTGCTCTAAGCCAACTGAGCTAATCCCCCGTCTGTTAAGCCTTTGGCTTTTGGCTATTAGCTATTGGCGGGAAAGCTAACGGCTAATGGCTAACAGCTAATGGCTAACGATAACAGCTTTTTGTAGTCCCAGGCAGAGTTGAACTGCCGACCTCTACATTATCAGTGTAGCGCTCTAACCAACTGAGCTATAGGACTGTTTATCAGCTTAACTGCGTTAGTCAACCAAGCAGCTTTTTTACAACCCTCTACACCTGACACTTCAGGGCAGTGCACACTCAATTATAGAGCGACAGGACTATTTCTCACTGCTCGGGGCAAGCCAATTACTTGCTTGCTTATATCATTATATTGAACAAAGAACAAGCGCAAAGATAAAAGATAAAAAAGGAAAGGGATACTGAAAATTCCCTGTAAAATCATAATTATTAAACCTTTAATAATGATATTTTAAACACACCTGAAAATTAAATCATCCGCTCCAGAAAGGAGGTGTTCCAGCCGCACCTTCCGGTACGGCTACCTTGTTACGACTTAGCCCCAGTTACCAGTCTTACCCTAGGACGATCCTAAACGGTAACGTACTTCAGGTACCCCCGGCTTCCATGGCTTGACGGGCGGTGTGTACAAGGCCCGGGAACGTATTCACCGCGCCGTGGCTGATGCGCGATTACTAGCGAATCCTGCTTCACAGAGTCGAGTTGCAGACTCCGATCCGAACTGAGAGAGGTTTTATGAGATTGGCATCCGGTCGCCCGGTAGCTGCCCGCTGTACCCCCCATTGTAACACGTGTGTCGCCCCGGACATAAGGGCCGTGCTGATTTGACGTCATCCCCACCTTCCTCACACCTTACGATGGCAGTCCCGCTAGAGTCCTCAGCTTTACCTGTTAGCAACTAACGGCAAGGGTTGCGCTCGTTATGGCACTTAAGCCGACACCTCACGGCACGAGCTGACGACAACCATGCAGCACCTACACAATCGCCATTGCTGGAAAACTATTTTCATAATCGGTCGATTGCATTTCAAACCCGGGTAAGGTTCCTCGCGTATCATCGAATTAAACCACATGTTCCTCCGCTTGTGCGGGCCCCCGTCAATTCCTTTGAGTTTCATTCTTGCGAACGTACTCCCCAGGTGGAATACTTAATGCTTTCGCTTGGCCGCTTGCTGTATATCGCAAACAGCGAGTATTCATAGTTTACGGCGTGGACTACCAGGGTATCTAATCCTGTTTGATCCCCACGCTGTCGTACCTCAGCGTCAGTGTTAGCCCGGTAAGCTGCCTTCGCAATCGGGGTTCTGTGTTATATCTATGCATTTCACCGCTACACAACACATTCCGCCTACCTCATCTACACTCAAGAACGATAGTTTCAACGGCAAGCTCAAAGTTAAGCTCCGAAATTTCACCGCTGACTTAAACGTCCCGCCTACGTACCCTTTAAACCCAATAAATCCGGATAACGCTCGGATCCTCCGTATTACCGCGGCTGCTGGCACGGAGTTAGCCGATCCTTATTCACGGTATACTTGCAATACATCACACGTGACGTATTTTACTCTACCGAAAAAGCAGTTTACAATCCATAAGACAGTCTTCCTGCACGCGACGTGGCTGGTTCAGGCTATCGCCCATTGACCAATATTCCTCACTGCTGCCTCCCGTAGGAGTCTGGACCGTGTCTCAGTTCCAGTGTGGGGGACCTTCCTCTCAGAACCCCTAATGATCGTTGCCTTGGGGAGCCGTTACCTCTCCAACTAGCTAATCATGCGCATGCCCATCTACAACCGATAAAATCTTTAACAAATACCACCATGCGGTGCCCCTGTGTTATAAGGTATTAGTCCGCCTTTCAACGGGTTATCCCAATGTAGTAGGTAGGTTGCATACGTGTTACTCACCCATCCGCCGGTCGCCATCAGAGTATTGCTACCCCATGATGCCCCTCGACTTGCATGTGTTAGGCCTATCGCTAGCGTTCATCCTGAGCCAGGATCAAACTCTTCGTTGTATAAATAATCTAATCCGAATGACTCAAAACTTTTATAGTGCTATAAAATATCCAGGTTTAATGAATAAAAGAATTGACAAGAAACTTACACAATATCCCATTTCCCTATATCTTATAACTTATACAAAATATATAAGAAAAATACTTGTACTATTATGCTACTTGTCTTGTTTCAATATATCAAAGAACGATAGAAAAAACCGTCAAAATGTTCTCTCTTAGAACGTTTCACAGGCTTGCTCGTGACTTCTTATCGTCAAAAGCGGGTGCAAAGATAAACACTATTTTTATATCCTGCAAACTTTGTGTAAAAATATTTTTTTGGTATAATCTAAAATATGCTTTATTTATCGCGTCATCAAAAGAATTTCTAATGGATTGTCCCCAATCTGCGTTACTCTGCGAAAAAATAACCATAATCAGCACGGCCGCCAAAAACAAAAGTCAACATGTACAACCGGAAAAACAAAAAGGGAGAAAGGGAAAGAAAAGTTCTATAAAACAAGAAGGGCTGTCTCACGACAACCCAATCTTTTTATTAACCTTAAATCTAATACCATGAAAAACACGATACAAAAGTACATTATTTTTTATGTTATAAAGCACGCTTTTGACGAATTTAACTCAAATTGACGTTCATTAACTAAACTCTCCAATTTTGAGTCAATTTTTAACGTGTTTTATAGAACCCCCGGGTATTTGTCGAATTTTATTCACTTTTCCATTCTTAAGCACTAATATCGTCCGCCGATGAGCACACTTATTTTGCTTCGATTTATTTTAATGGAATGAATCTACAGTGTTTTTTCTAAACAGCTCATAATCAAACTCCAACTTTTTCAACGTCTCAATTATAGGCAGTTTAATCCCGTTGGTCGTTTCCATAGAATTAAATTTTTCTCAATGAAAAATCAAATCGCAGACCTCCATCCGGACGATTGCTGGCTGTTATGGTGCCACCGTGAAACTGGACAGCATGTTTTACAATAGCGAGGCCAAGACCTGTACCACCCATCTGGCGGGAACGCCCCTTGTCAACCCGGTAAAATCGTTCAAACAAACGTGGAAGTTGTTCTTCATCAACACCGCGACCATCATCCTCAAAACAAATATTACATTGCGTGTCCGTATTCTCAAGTAAGGTGATAAAAATATTTTTTCCACCCGAATAATTAATAGCGTTCTCCATAAGATTACGAAATATAGAGCCAATCAAGGAGAGATTGCCTTCTATAGTTACTTGTTCCTTAAAATCCAAATGTAAGGTCATGCGCTCATCTTCCGGCATAACTTCCAACTCATCTGCTATCTCTTTGAGAATATTGTTGATGACAACCGATTCCTTGCCGATAAACTGACTGCCATCTTCCATACGGGTAATAAGCGACACATCATCCAATAACCGACGAAGGCGATCATTATGGCTATAAGACCTCTCTATGAGTTCCTGCCGTTTTTCCTCGCTCAGATTGATTCCTGAAAGCAGTGTTTCAAGACAGACTTGTATGGATGCAACCGGTGTTTTCAGTTCGTGGTTGATGTTATTGGTAAGTTGGCGTTTTATGCGTATTTTTTCCTGCTCTTGACGCATAGTTGCTTCGTGTGCCCGATCCCTGTCTTCAATGGTTTGTTGCAATTGGGCGTACAGCTGCACAATATGGTTCGATATTGAGCCCAACTCATCGTTAGGAAACGGCCTATCTTCGTCAAAGGATTCTCCTTTTTCTACTTTCGCAGCGAAATGGTTAAGACGCTCAATATTCTTCCCTAATCTCCGTGTTGCAAAATACGCCAATATACTCATGAAAAGACTTACGGAAATCATTACACCAAAGAAAGTCCAATCAGCTTCTAAGGTTTCGCGCAAAGATGCGGAGTAAGGAATGGCTGTACGTACAATTACACGTTCACCCCGCGTCGCAGAATAGAAGTATTCTCGGCCATCGCTGGCAGACTGCCTTCCGACATGATAAGCTGAGCCATTCTTCAGTGTCTTTGCTATTTCAGGACGATAGCGGTGATTATCAAGCGAATCAAGTGGCAGCTCGTTGTCATATACCACAGCTCCTGAAAGGGTTATAATAGTTATTCGGAGGTCATCGAACGGTTTCTCATGAGACGCTATATAATCTTCATACGAAAGACCCTCCTCGATTGTTTCCAGCAGGTGACGGTTGTATAATTGGAGTTGGGCGCTCAAAAACTCCGACTTATACTGTTTTTCGCGCAAGTATTGAAACCCAATGAAACATAGGATGATAGTCCACGAGAAAGCAAGCAACATCAGAAAAAGTCGCTTGTGATAGGATAATTTAATCACGGAAGCCATAACCAAAACCAGAACGAGTGACTATGTAAGAGCCGTAAGAACCTATTTTAGAACGCACACGGGTAATGTTCACATCAATAGTGCGGTCTAATACGACCACTTCGTCACTCCATACGCGACTTAGTATCTGTTCACGTGAACAAATCTTACCACGATGAGAAATAAGATATACCAACAACTCAAATTCTTTTCTGGTAAGGTTAACTTCAACACCATCTACTGTGCAACGTTTAAACTCCAAATCAAGCTGTAAGCCGTCAACTTTCAGGATACTCGGTTTTTTGGCCGGAGGATTCTTAAGTCCCGAAGTACGTCTCAAGACACTTTTTACCCGTGCTACAACATTACGAACCGTATATGGTTTCATGATATAATCGTCAGCACCGATATTTAACCCCATTACCATATCGTCTTCCGTATCGCGTGCCGTGCAGAATATAATCGGGATTTCAGCAGTCGTTACATCAGCTTTCAGCATTTTAGCCATCTTAACTCCGCTGATTTCACCCATCATAATATCAAGAAGAATCAAAGAATACTTTTTTAAGTCGAGGGTCAATGCTTGCTCTGCACTGAAAGCTATATCCACGTCATATCCCTCATTTTCAAGATTGAGCTTCAAAACTTCGCACAGAGTCTCCTCATCATCTACTATCAAAATACGTTCAGCAGCCATATAACTTTTGTACATTTCGTACAAAGTTACAGAGAAAAATCGATCTGAACAGTATGCAGAGCAAGATTTAATAAAAATGTAATATTTCTCTCAAAATCAGCATTTAATCAAAGCTTAACTATTTTGAAATATTCTTGAAACGTTTTACCGGTACTTTTGTGATTCCGAACGTTTCATTGAAACGACATTGAAATGTTATTGAAACAATACAGAAACGATTTCGAAACAACATTGAGAACAAAATTAGTCTTGGCAGGTATTTTAGCCTGCAATTGTTACTTTGTCTCTAAAGTAATATATAAACATTTAATGGTAAAAAAGTATGAAAAAGATTTTTTCGTCAATTATGACATTAGTACTTGTCCTTACAATTGCATCTTGTGGTGGCAGCGGCACAAGCGATGGTGAGCGTAAAGCGCAAGAACTTTCCGGCGCAGGTGCCACATTCCCGCTTCCTTTCTACAACGTAGTGTTTGATCAATTTTCCGGAGTAAACGGTGATGCCGTAGCATACGGTGGTATCGGCTCTGGCGGTGGTATTCGAAACTTGCGTGACAAAATTGTCGATTTTGCAGGTACTGACGCCTTTTTATCTGACAAAGAAATGGAAGAAATGGCTCCTGTGATTCACATTCCTACTTGTATGGGTGCCGTGGTTTTGGCTTATAACCTCGATGGCGTAGAAAGCTTGAATCTTTCAGGTGAAGTGATTGCTGATATTTTTGCAGGTGTAATAAAAACCTGGAACGATCCCCGTTTGGTAGCATTAAATCCCGGTGTAAATCTTCCGGCAGGAGCAATTATTCCTGTATTCCGTTCAGATGGTTCAGGTACGACCTTCGTCTTCACTGATTATTTGACAAAAGTCAGTCCCCTGTGGGCATCGAATTACGGTATGGGAAAATCTGTAAACTTTCCTACAGGACAAGCTGCAAAGGGTAATCCGGGTGTAGCAGGCATAATCTCACAGACTAAAAACTCCATCGGCTATATAGGTTCGGAGTATGCTTTTGCACAGAAGATACCCTACGCAAAAATTAAGAATCAGCGTGGAGAGCTTGTTGAGCCTACATCTACAACCATTTCAGCATCTGCTTCGGGTGAAATTCCTGCCGACACTCGTACATCCATTACCAATGCTGATACCGAAGGTGCTTATCCCATCAGTTGTTTCACCTGGATGGTTATTTATAAAGAGCAGAACTATTCTGACCGTAGCAGGGATCAGGCTATCGCAACACTTGATTTGTTGAAGTATATCCTTTCTGATGAAGCACAAGGTGTTACCTCTAAGGTTCACTACGCGCCACTCCCGGAGAAAGCAAAGGAGCTAAGCATGAAAAACTTGAAGAGCGTTACTTATAACGGAATGGCAATTCTAAAGGATTGATAAATATCCATGAACGATAAACTGTATAGAACAATACTGTTTATAGCTGCATTGACTATACCGATAGTGTGTGGGGGCGTGGTGTACGCCCTCATTACTGATGCGTATGATGCATTTGAGCATTTCGGATTCTTCCGATTTCTCACTTCATCGGAATGGAGCTATACCGAAGGAGCTGAACAGTATGGGGCCCTACCTTTTATTACGGGCACGCTATTGACTACGCTGTTGGCTCTGCTGTTTTGCATTCCCTTTTCATTACCCGTAGCCTTCTTTGTCGGAGAATATTTCAAGGGTTCACGAGTTGCATCCATATTGAGTACCGTAACCGATTTGCTGGCAGGCATTCCATCCATTATATACGGACTATGGGGCTTCTATACTTTGCGCCCCATCATCATAGCCCTTAATATTTCTCCGCAAGGCTCCGGTATTCTTACTGCCTCTTTGGTGTTGGCCATTATGATTGTTCCTTACGCTGCATCACTCAGCGCCGAATTTATTAAAATGGTACCGAATGACTTGAAAGAAAGTGCATACAGTCTTGGTGCTACCCGTGCCGAGGTAGTTCGTAAGGTAATATTTCCCGTAGCAGGCTCGGGAATATTTTCGTCGTATATATTGGCTATCGGACGTGCATTGGGTGAAACAATGACTGTAACGATGCTGATTGGTAATACGAATAATATTCCTACTTCCATTACCTCCACAGGCAACTCTATGGCTTCAATTATTGCGAATCAATTTGGGGAGGCCGATGGCTTACGACTTTCATCCCTAATTGCCATCGGTCTTATCTTGTTCTTAATTACGGCGGTAATCAACATGATAGGTAAAATGATGATCAAACGCGCAAGAATCACTTAATCTATGGCAAATCAAAAAATAAAACATCGTTTAGCAAAAGACAAATTGATGCTTTGGACAATATGCATCTTCGCTACACTCACAGCTGTACCTCTGTTTGCCATTTTGGGAGAAGTCCTGTTGCGCGGTTACGATCAATTGTCTTGGTCTTTCTTTACAGAACCCACCCCGACAGCCTATAAGGCAATGAAGGCCATAGAGGCAGGTGAACGAATACCAGGAGGTATTGCCAATGGTATTGTCGGCACAATGATAATCCTTAGCATGGCCGTCGTTGTGGCGGTCCCTGTCGGTATTCTGTGTGGCACATTCCTGGCAGAAAACAGCAAAAGGCGTTTTGCAAAGGTTATCAGTTATTTGACAGACCTCGTGCAAGGCATTCCATCAGTGATTATTGGCATCATCACATACATTTGGGTGGTTGTCCCGATGAAAGGCTATTCGGCAATTGCCGGTAGTGTGGCACTCTGTATCATGATGTTGCCACTCATTATTCGTTCAACGGAAGAAACTTTGAAAATCCTCCCTGCTTCACTAAAAGAGGCAGGTTTAGCACTCGGAGGTAACAAAGCACGTGTGATGCTGAAAATCCAACTTCCTGCAGCATTCGGCGGCATATTTACGGGCGTACTGCTCGCCATATCAAGGGTTATTGGCGAGACTGCACCGCTTATGTTTACCGCTTTGGGCTGCTCTTTCATCCGTTGGTCCATTAATAAGCCCATATCGGCAGTACCGCTACTCATTTGGGAGTTCTTCAACGATCCTCACCTTCAAGAGTTGATTTGGGGCGCATCGCTTTTCCTTTTAATATTTGTTCTCACGTTGAATCTTTCAGCTAAATATCTCGCAAAGAAATGGAATCAGTAAAACCTATACTTGAATTTAAAAAGACTTGTGTATCCTATACCAAGCAGACGATGGCAGTAAAATATGTATCGGCTGCTATTGAACGGAATACCATCACGGCCATTATGGGACCTTCAGGTTGTGGAAAATCCACCTTGCTTCGTGCGGTGAACCTCATGCACAGTCTCTACCCTAATATTCGTGTTGATGGTGAAATTTTACTCAATGGCGAAAATATCCTATCAATGGAACCGATTGATGTGCGTCGTCGTGTCGGTATGGTTTTCCAGCGTCCCACACCGTTTCCCACAATGAGCATCTATGACAATGTGTTGTCGGGATTCGCCTTGAACGGTATCCATTTGTCGAAATCCAAGAAAGATGAGATAGTAGAAAGCAATTTGAAAAATGTAGCGCTGTGGAACGAGGTAAAAGATGTGTTGAATAAAAAAGGCACCTTCCTTTCGGGTGGTCAGCAACAGCGATTGTGTATTGCCCGTGCACTGGCCATGAATCCTGATATTATGCTGATGGACGAACCAACTTCAGCACTTGACCCCATCGCAACCAAACACATTGAAGAATTACTTCTGGAGCTCCAAAAGAAAGTTACAATTCTGGTTGTTACTCACAATATGGGACAGGCAAAACGTATCTCTTCCCGCTCGATGTTTATGTATTTAGGCGAACTCATAGAATACGGAGACACTGAAACAATGTTTTCTAATCCCGAGCATGAACGAACAAAGGCGTACCTGATAGGCAAGATAGGATAATATACTATTCAAAAAAATACATCCTGTTTAATTTACCGACCCAGACATCGGAAAAAGCTCGCACATCTTTGTTTCTTCCACCTATCAAATAGATAAAATGACTGGTCTCGTCAAGAATTACGGATTGATAGGCGCGCGGTTCATACAGAATATGTTGAGCCGTATCTTGAATGACATTGAAAACTGAGTCCGTCTCCCGCCAGGTAAGTCCTTCATCAATGGATTCCATGCGTCCGTTTCCAGAAATATTGTCACTATTGTCCATGCTTCCGAACATCAACAACTTGTCATCATATGGAATCACCGATGCTCCGGAGAATGGTTGCATGTCGGCTTTATCTGCTGTAAAGTCAATCCATTTATATTCATTGAAAATATTTTTTTCAATGCTCCACACTTTCGAAAGCAAAGTTCCTGCAGACGAACGCCCTCCCATTACTATGGCTTTGGGTTTGCCGATTCGGGAGCTAAAGCTTAAACTTGCATAATCAACAATCGGAAAATTGGAAGGGACCGCATCTTGTATGACCCAATAAGTACCATCCTCTGAATTTGCAAAATAGTACGATTGATTTGCTTCTTGCTTGAAAAGTCCCCATAAATTATTTTCCAACACAAAAAGCAGGTTATAACACACATACCCTGCTACTGAAGGATCGACACTCGACCAGTTTTCACCATCAACTGATGTAAATATCAATCCATTTTCATGTACCAAATATAATTTATCCTGAAACTCCCTGATGCCCCGCAAATTACCAGTAACCGGCAGTCCGGAAACAGTAGCATCCATCCAGGTTTTAGCATCATTAGAAACATATAGATAATTTTTTGAGTCGGAGCTTACATAAAACAAAAAGCGATTTTTAAAAAACACGGCTTGCTGGACATTGCTGCTGTGGCTGTAGATCCTGTTAACAAGTTTTTTCCACACGTACAACTCGGATTCAATCTGATGCACATTAACCTTGATGGGATAAGTCCTTGACACCTTTTCATTCGCGGAATAATTCGTTACGCTTTGCACTTTTGTAAAGTCAATTGTATCCTTTCCCGTAAGGACGAGGGTATCCAATCCGGTACCCATTGAATCAGTCATTAGCAGATAAGCACGAGAGGTACTTTTAAAAGTAAATGTCGGAAAAACACTGTCGATGCGGGTCTTAAACGGTAGAGAATCAAGATTGACAATGATAGAATCTTTTAAATCAGCATCGTACTCTAAGGTGAACACAGCTCTTACGAGTCCGGGAATACTGTCGTTTTTACCAAACTTCAATGAAACGAAGTTAGGATCATCCGAATATTCTACCTCCTTTTCTTCGCCTAAACAGGCACTCACAAGATAGACTATGACTGAAAATATCAGGAGTTTATAAATATTTTTCTTCATGCTAATTCAATTTACGACAATTCTAAAGTAACCGGACAATGGTCCGAGTGCACCGCTTCCACTAAAATCTTTGCATCTTTCAACTTGCCTCGAAGCGGCTCGCTAACCCAATGATAATCGATGCGCCATCCTACATTACGGTAGCGTGCACCCCCGCGATAGCTCCACCAACTGTATCTTTCGGGACTTTGATCAAATACCCTGAAAGTATCTATCATACCGGAAGCTTCGTATCTGTCCATCCATTCCCTCTCTTCGGGTAAAAAACCGGATACGCCGACTTGTCGCTGCGGATTGTTGATGTCAATGGGTTTATGACAAATATTATAATCACCGCAAACCACCAGATTAGGGCGTTCTTTTCTTAATTCAGTGACAAAAGGTAAAAAATCTTCCAGAAACTCCATCTTAAACTCCTGACGCTCATCGCCTGACGAGCCGGATGGTATATATACGTTCACAATGGACAAATCACCATAGTCGGCCCGAATTACCCGCCCTTCACTGTCATATTTCGGATTATTCATACCAATAACAATATTATCGGGAGTTTTTTTAGTCAGAATAGCCACACCGCTATAGCCCTTCTTTTCGGCCGAATGTAAATAACTTGTGTAGCCAAGTTCAGCAAAGAGCATGGTGTCAATTTGTTCCGGTTGCGCCTTGGTTTCCTGCAAGCACAACACATCCGGACTTTCTTCCCTGATCCATCCCACCAAATCTTTATTGATTGCTGCCCTTATGCCATTTACATTGTAAGAAACTATCTTCATGAACTTTAAATTATATGTACTGTAGAACTTTAAAACCCTTCAACCAAACTCATGCACCACTTTAAAAACATTAAGAATTTGCCTGTTTAACCATTTGATATAAATTGGATGCAAATACAAAATTATTCAGCTCCTCGTTGTCTGCATGGAAAATATCGCGATTGGTACCCTCCCACTCTTTTTCTCCATGATTGATAAAAATCACATATTCGCCAATTTCCATCACTGAATTCATATCGTGGGAATTGATGATGGTAGTGATATTGAATTCATGCGTAATTTCCTGGATCAACCGGTCGATAATCAGGGCAGTTTTGGGATCTAAGCCTGAATTTGGCTCGTCACAAAACAAGTATTTCGGTTGTAAGGCGATGGCACGTGCAATCGCTACTCGTTTTTGCATGCCACCACTGATTTCCGAAGGAGCCAAATTGTATGAGTTTTCGGGAAGATTCACCCTCCGCAGACACCACACAGCCCTGTCTTTCATCTCCTCTTTAGAAGTATTCGCAAACATTTCCAATGGAAACATCACATTTTCCAATACTGTCAAAGAATCGAACAAAGCAGAACCCTGGAACAACATGCCGACTTCACGACGCAGACCACGAATTTCGCTTATGCGCATATCCGGCAAGTTTCGTCCGTCATATTCGATGCGTCCCGAATCAATGCGATGAAGCCCGATGATGCTTTTCATCAACACGGTTTTTCCGGAGCCACTTGCACCGATGATCATGTTGGTTTTTCCAGGTTCGAAAGTAGCGGAAATATCTTTCAACACATGATTGTCACCGAAAGTTTTATTTACATCTTTAACAATTATCATCGTTCAATTATGAAGTTCGGAAATTTTTCTATCACTGCTTTTTGCGTTCAACTTCTTATCATTTTGTCCGTGTCACAGCAAATTCAACGCAATCTATCAAGGCCTGTTTGTAAACACTGTCAGGGAATCCGTCAAGCTCCCAAATGGCTTTCTCTCTAAATTCTTCCATGCGGGACCGGGCATATTCTACTCCACCATGCTTCAATGCAAAACGGGTGATGTAATCAATATTTTCCCGGGAGAATTTTTTAAAATTGATCCAGGTGATAATTTTCTTTTTTTCTTCCTGACCGGCATTCTCCAAAGCATGGATCAACGGAAGTGTTACTTTACCATCGCCAACATCATTCCCCGTTGGTTTTCCTATATCAACATTGTGATAGTAATCAAAAACATCATCTCTGATTTGAAAACAATAACCGAGGTACTCTCCGTATTTTTTCAGGTGCTCAATACTCTCCGGATCAGTATGAACGGACAACGCTCCTACCTCCATGCAGATCGAAAACAAAGAAGCGGTTTTTCTCTGTATGATCCGAAAATACTCAGCTTCAGAAATTTTGGATTGTTGGGAAATGTTTAACTGCAACAATTCCCCGTCAGTTAATTGCTGTCCAACAAACGAAATGGGATGAAGCATCTTGATGTTGCCAATGAGCGCCACCTGAGCCAAAGCCGCAGCCAGCATGTAATCTCCGGACAAAACCGCCACTTTGTTGCCCCAACGTGCATTGACCGATTGACTATTACGCCTTTCAAAAGTATTATCGATGACATCATCGTGAACCAAACTCGCCGTATGCAATAATTCCAATGCGATGGCACCGTGTATGGTTGACATATTAACTGCACCCATCAGCCTGGCAGACAAAATAACCAAAATGGGACGAAGCCTTTTGCCGGATCGCTGATAAATATATCCGTTGACCCCTTCCAAAATAGGGTTATCGGTCTCCAAAGCCGTTACAAAGGTTTTGTCAAATAGTTCAAGTTCAGCGCTGATGGTTGCCTTAATGGAATCAATAATGTCCATCGAATAATTTTTTGTGTAAACTGCAAAAGTAAGCAAATTTGTGCGATATGTAGAGTATATGTCAAAAAAATGATTTTATTTTAATTACTTTTACAGTCCGTTTGAGAACAAAATACAATTGATTTTAAGAGATGGGATTATGAAGAAACTTTTTTTAATTGATGCCTACGCACTTATTTACAGATCATATTATGCATTTATCAAAGCACCAAGGATTAACTCCAAGGGACTTAACACCTCGGCAATTCTAGGCTTTGTGAACGTGCTTGAAGATGTTTTAAAGAGAGAAGACCCGACACACATAGCAGTTGTGTTTGATCCACCGGGACCCACATTCAGACATGAGGCATACGAAGACTATAAGGCGCAACGCGAATCAACACCCGAAGACATCAAAATTGCTGTACCTCATATCAAAGAGATACTTGCAGCCTACAATATTCCAGTCCTTGAAATCCTTGGCTATGAAGCGGATGATGTGATAGGAACCGTAGCCAAAAAAGCTGAAAAAGAAGGTTTTACGGTGTACATGCTGACTTCGGACAAAGATTTCGGACAATTGGTTTCAGAGCATATTTTTATGTACAGACCGAAATTCAAGGGCGGCTATGAAATTATGGGTCCGAAAGAAGTAAGAGAAAAATATTCATTGGAAAGTCATCTTCAGGTGATTGACATGCTTGGACTGATGGGCGATGCATCGGATAATATACCCGGTTGCCCCGGCGTGGGAGAAAAGACAGCCATCAAACTGCTGCAAGAATTCGGAAGCATAGATGCCCTATTATCACGCACAGATGAAGTAAAAGGGGCGCTCAGAAACAAAATCGAAGAACATAAAGATCAAATTTTGTTTTCTAAATTTTTAGCTGAAATCAAAACAGATGTACCTGTGGATTTCGACGAAGATACTTTAAAAGTGGAGCCTATCAACGAAACAGAATTAAAAGCTTTATTCAATGAATTGGAATTTAGAACTTTATCCACCAACAAATTTGGTGATATTTTCACTTCCCTGCCTCCCGACCAACCCATAGCAAGGGTTCAACTTACTCCTGCAAAAAGCAAAGACGGACAAATGTCGCTGTTCGGAAATGAAGAACAAGGAAACAATCAAGATAATAATCAAGACAACCAAGTTCAAAGTGAAGCGCCGATTACCGAAACATCTGAGTACGTCACATCCTCTCCTGTCATTGATTTAATCGCTGCCGAGGCTGCGAGCAAAGGACTGAATGCCATTCACAATATGCCTCACGAATACATATTGATTGATGATAAAGCAAAACGGGCACACCTCATTTCGCAATTGTTTCTTCAAAAATCGGTCTGCTTCGACACTGAGACTACCGGAGTAGATGTTTTTACAGCCGACATGATAGGTTTGTCTTTCTGCTATGAAAAAGGAAAGGCATATTATGTAACGCTGCCAAATGATAAAGATGAACGTGCTGCCGTCCTGCACGAATTCAAAGTCTTTTTTCAATCAGAGCATATAGAAAAAATAGGGCAAAACGTAAAATTTGACCTTTTAATGTTGGCTCAATACGGCATTGAGCTGAAAGGAAAAATTTTTGACACCATGATAGCGCATTATCTCCTGCAGCCGGAATTGCGTCACAGCATGGACTTTTTAGCTGAAGTTTATTTGGGGTATCGCACCATTCACTATGAGGATTTAGTAGGTGCAAAAGGTAAAAATCAGCAAAAGATACAGGACGTTGAGATAGAATTGTTGAAAGATTATGCAGCGGAAGACGCTGATATTACTTTTCAACTGAAAGCAATATTAGAACAGGAAATTAAAAATAATCATTTAGACGACCTTTTTTACAACATGGAAATGCCTTTGATGAAAGTATTAGCAACCATGGAGTTAAACGGTGTCAGGATTGATGCGGAAGAACTAAAACAAAGCTCAGTTATACTTTCAGAAGAAATGTATCGCCTGGAACAAGCCATACAGGAACTTGCCGGTGTAAGTTTTAATGTGTCATCGCCGGCACAGGTGGGTGAAGTCCTGTTCGACCGACTGAAATTGGACGACAAAGCAAAAAAGACAAAAACGGGTCAATATTCCACTTCAGAAGATATCCTGGAAAAAATCAAAGCGAAACATCCCATTGTAGAAATGATATTGGAGTTCAGGGGCTTAAAAAAGCTGTTAAGCACCTATATAGATGCCCTGCCACAAATGGTCAATCCAAAGACAGGCAAGATACATACTTCTTTTAATCAAACAGTTACCTCAACCGGCCGCTTGAGTTCAACCAATCCCAATCTGCAAAATATTCCCATTCGCGATGCACAAGGCAAAGAAATCAGAAAAGCTTTTATTCCGAATGATCATTCGGTGTTTTTGAGTGCGGATTATTCTCAGATTGAATTACGCATCATGGCACATCTGAGCGGCGATAAGTACATGACAGATGCATTCAGGAGAGGATTGGACATCCATGCTGCCACTGCTGCAAAAATTTACGACATATCCATAGAAGATGTGGATGCCGACATGAGGCGAAAAGCCAAAACTGCCAACTTCGGGATCATATACGGGATATCCACTTTCGGATTAGCCGAGAGATTGAATATCCCAAGGACTGAAGCTAAAACACTGATAAAAGGTTATTTCGAAAGTTATCCGGAGGTAAAAAACTACATGGATAGCGTTATTCAGCAAGCCAGGGTCAATGGGTATGTGGAGACAATTTTCGGAAGGAAAAGGTATTTGAGTGATATTAATTCACAAAACAGCATAGTCAGAGGCTATGCAGAACGGAACGCAATCAATGCTCCCATTCAAGGCTCTGCTGCCGACATCATCAAAATAGCCATGGTCAATATTCAAAACAGAATTGATCGGGAAAATCTGAAGACGCAGATGATCATGCAGGTCCACGACGAATTGAATTTTTCCGTTCCCAAAGAAGAATTGGAATATGTCCGTAAAATGGTAACCGAAGAGATGGAACAAGCTGCCTCGCTCAGGGTTCAACTGGTGGTAGATTGTGGCGTAGGTTCCAATTGGTTGGAAGCACATTAAAACTGATAAAGCCGGCAATTGCAAAGCGACAAAAAGGGATAATGAATTTTCAATGACCCAACAAATAAAAACCCGCTATCAATTTGACAGCGGGTTTTTACTTATCATTTTCCACACAATTAATCCAATTTATTAACGTGCAGTGTCAGTTTCGATTTCAGATTAGACGCCTTGTTCTTATGAATAACTTTGCGTTTAGCCAGCTTATCCAACATAGAACTAACTTTTGGTAGCAACTCAGCAGCTACCGCTTTATCTGTAGTTGCACGGAGCTTACGCACAGCATTACGGGCTGTTTTTGCATAATACCGGTTATGTAATTTACGCTTCTGTATTTGGCGTATTCTTTTAAGTGCTGATTGATGATTTGCCATCTGAAAAAATTTTTAATCTTTAAAACATAGTAGCCCATAGGGGAATCGAACCCCTCTTTTCAGAATGAAAACCTGATGTCCTAACCGATAGACGAATGGGCCAGTAAGTCAAAAAACGACCGTTTACTCAATTGCGGCTGCAAATATACATCAGTTTTTCCATTCCACAAAACCTTTTCAGAACTTTTTTTTCTTCGGATTTACGAGGTGCGGTGTACGGGGTGCGGGGTGCGGGTTCCGCGGTACGGGGTCGCGGGGTGCGAGGTTGCGGGGTCTTTTAAAAAAAAGAGCCGTCTCATTTTTTTGAGACAGCTCCTTTTTTACATCTCTACATTGAATTATTTTTTAATAAACCTAAGCACCGTAGGAGTGCTGTTGTTTCCAATTATTCTTACAAAGTAAGAACCTGAACCTAACGCTCCTACATTAATGGTAGTTGCCATATTACCAGTTTTGGTTGTACCGATTAATGTTCCACTAAGGTTGTACAGTTCTATAATAACTTCATCACTATTATCACGCTCTATTACCAATTGACTTTCAACCGGATTGGGATACAGTCGTACAAAGCTTGCTGCCAATTCATCTATTCCGGTAGTCATATTTACACCGACAAATTGAATGGCATTATTAACAACCAACGAACCTACAAAGTCAGCGTATCCGGATTTTGATACCGTATAGTCATAATTACCGTTAGTTAATTCAATTACAGCCTGACCGGAAGCATCGGTTGTCAATGTCACTCCGTAAATTTCAATAGTTGCGTCTTGAACCGGATTGTTTGCAGCGTCAAGAACTGTGAATACCACCATATACGGTTTAGAAATGGTAATAGAAGTAGTCGCGATTTCGGACACTTCCGAACCGTAAACTGATTGAACTCCTACAGTATAGGTATTACCAATAGTTAACGTATTGGGAAGTGTATATTCAGTTGTTGTTATGCCCGAAGCTACCTCCACATCATCTAGATATATATTAAACCCTGTGAGCGTTTCGGATTCACCTGCTTTAGGAGCTCCGATATAGATATCATCAACGAGGAATGCAACCCCATAACTTGACACACAGTTGATAGCCAGGTAAACATATTGTCCCACATATGCGTTTAAGTCATATACATATTGTTTCCAAGTACCGGGAACTTCAACATAGTCTGATTCCGTTATGAATGTAAAGCTGCTAAGATCCGTGTTTGTGGTAGAGATACCTATTTTAAAACGTTCCTTCACAAAATTACCGGTTGATGTTGACCAGAAAGAGAATCTCATTCCCGGACCAACCTTTACCCGGGGGGTAATTAACCAATCGTCATTGGTTTCACTGCCTTTGGAATATTGCGTGCCAAAGCAAGCTAAATACTTATTTCCACTGTGTGGGTTCCATCTGGATGATGATAATGGAGGTGTGGTAGCCGATGGATTAAACACAATATATGAACCTGTATAATTTTCATTCGGAAAACCAAATTCGTTACTTTTATCTGTCATTGTGCTATCCATGTCAACCAAAGTATAGTTGCCTATGTCTTCAATTATAAAATTTTCATAACTTTCCATGTCATCCGCAAAGTTTGGATTCCAGATCACTTTTATCTGGTTTTCATTAACCACCCGGGCTGTTACGCCAAACGGTGCATAAGTCTGCGCTTGTAGTGTTATATTGATTGGGAGGGCTGCTCCGTCAACTTCTGCCGTTCCTGTTGCATCAACAAAATCAAACTTAGAGATCGTATAAGAATAATTCCCGTCTGCAAGCTCAATCGTTGCGACACCTGAAGCATTGGTGGTCAATGTATCTTCTTTAATTACAATGCTTACGCCCTTAACCGGGTTGTCTAGTACATCAACAACAGTAAATGTTACAGTACGTGATGTTGCAAAATTAGCTGTAAAAGAAACATCGCTATCTCCAACAACGTAGTTGAATGTTTCTTCTTTGGATACTATTTCGCTGACAGAATTTGTCCAACTTGTCAGTACATATCCCGCTTGGGGAGTTGCTGTTAAAACAGCTATTGCTCCTTCGACATAGTTTCCTCCACCTGCAACGATACCACTTGCACCCGGATCGGCTGCCAATGTTACTGTCCTCACCCGGCCAACAACGAACTCATCAACATATATATTGGATCCCAAATCACGTGTGGCAACAAGCATAATGTAAGAGGGGCTTTGGACAAATTCATCAGGTATCTTGAAGCTGTAGTCATACCAACCTTCAGCACTAACTATAGGTTCGTAACCTGTATATCTGTGAACAATACCCAATTTGGTTGCACCTGCTGTGCCAGGTTGTGTGTTAACATAAACTTCAACTTTTTCATATTTATCTGAATCATAACCGGAATTGTCACGAAACATCTTAAACCCGACACTGTAATCTCCACTACCCATATCCAAACGACGAGAAATAAGCGTACCTTGTGTGTCTCCCCAAAAGACATAACCGCTAAATATTAACATACCTGCACCAAATGGTCTGCATGCAGGAAAGCCGCTTTCTGTACTTCTCTCCCATGATGTTACTCCTAAATTTGACCACCCCATTGGTGGAAATTCTTCTTCATCGAATGATTCTTTATACGGAAACTCTGAAATTGTGTAATCAACTGCATTCCCGTTGATATTTATACTGTAAGTTTTTTCAAGATTATCTTTAAGCTCTATTGTGGCTGTTTTTTCCCCAACTGTGGAGGGAGTAAACGCTACAGTAAAGCTTACGGTCACTTCAGCAGACAGATTCGCCGTACTTCCAATAGTTGTCAAAGTAAATTGGCCAGCATCGGCTCCTGTAATTGTAATATCCGAAGGCTCAATTGTAATTGTTCCTGTTCCGATATTTTGCATCGTGAAAGATTGCGGAGCAGACGATAATGCAACATGTGTTTCTGCAAAGGTAAAAGCGGCAGGAGTAATCATTAAAGTAGGCGGAGCTTCATCCATCTTTACATTAACAGTCATATTTTCATTTACCGTTAGCGACACATCATTCTTAGGAAAATAACCGAGGGCATTGACAGAATAGGTGTAATCGCCATCGACAACATATATTTCGGCTTCCCCTGAAGAATTGGTTATTACTGTTTCAATAACGGTTTCTCCTTGCCTGGCAGTTACAGTAGCTCCTTCAATAGGATTTGTTCCGTCTGTCACGGCAAAGGTAACAGTATTTCTTGGAGTAAAGTCCATTCGCAAACCTAGGTAACCTAAATAATCTATTTTAGTAAATTCTGTAGGGTTATCTGCGTCATCGGCAACAAAGTAAAACCCATGGTCCGCCATGTCATATGCAATCTGGATATCCACTTCAGAAGTTTGTTTTATAGCTAAAATATATGCTCCG
>Ga0208694_1002455_pt1 | contig 19637 bp, 16 predicted proteins | sample AD_UKC078_MetaG_FD_184442 | JGI IMG/M metagenome (GOLD analysis project Ga0208694, IMG submission 184442) | Active sludge microbial communities of municipal wastewater-treating anaerobic digesters from USA - AD_UKC078_MetaG (SPAdes) (version 2) | ecosystem: Engineered > Bioreactor > Anaerobic >...
AAAAACTTTAAACGCAACCGTTAATCTCAATATATCTCAAGATATCGACCATAAACTGATAGTTAAAAACAAATCTAAAGGTATCAACGTCAAATACGATCTAGAAGACCCGAATTCAGTTCAAGGGACTTATAATATATTTACCGGAAACTACGGCGAAAAATATCAAGAATTCATAATTGATATTAATAGCGAGGGGGGCGTTATCGACGTCTCGCAAATCATATCCAAAGAGCCGACCGAGCGCAAATTTTACTGAACCCCTTATTTCTTTTATCAAACCCGCTTGATTAGCGCCATTTTGATTTACGATAGCGATCTATATTTATAATATTTTTCTCATATATTTTTTTATTTATCTTTAAATTCGTAAATACCGCTCCACTCTTTTAATAATCCCAACGACTGTTTCTCTTTAAGCTTAATCGTCCTATTCAGATAAAAATCTATTAATGGATCGACGCAGGTATTCTTTTTATATTTATGAGGCCCGAGTTTTCTAACAAGCGCGCCGTATATTTTTTCGGCCTCGCTAAACTTGCCTTCGACATAATAATTAAACGCGTCGTCGAGATATTTCTGAATACTACGCTTTATACTAATTGTTCTTTCGTCTTCATAATCGTAAACTTCAAAAATGGTAACCGGTTGTTTTTTCCCTTTTACGATAGCCAGATCGATCGCTCTTATATGATGAGGAATAGTCAGTTTGTTTTTTAAATCCTCTGATATCAAAATCCCTATCCCGTAATATTTAGTTAACGACTCCAGCCGGCTCGCCGTATTAACAATGTCGCCGATTAATGTATAATCCATTTTTGAAATTGAACCGATATTCCCTACGACCGCCGTACCGTAGTTTATCCCGATTCCGTTGTTTATTATTTTTGACCCCGACTTATTATTGAAAAGCTCCGGAATTTCTCCGGCGTTAAACTTTGCCAACTCTCTGCGCATTTCTATCGCCGAGATTACCGAATCGTCCGGTTCTTTAAAAGCGGCCATAATACAGTCGCCTATCAGTTTATCAATCTCCCCTTTATTTCCCATAATATGGTTATTCATTTTATCAAAATATTTATTCAACAAAGTAACGACTTGCATAGGAGTAAGATTCTCCGATATTTCGGTAAAATCCCTAATATCGGAAAATAGCACCGATATTTGCCTATTTTCCGGTTTATATTTAGTAGGATCTCCGCCTTTTTCGACAAAATCAACCAAAGATCTCCTTGTGTACACTTCGGTAATTTTTAATCGTCTTTGCGATTCCTTGGCGGCTTTTTCTCTCTCGTTGTTGAATTTTTCGATATTGTCCGCCATTTGATTGAAGTTTAAAGTAAGATTATAAATTTCTTTTATAGAAGATTTGACGTTCGCCCGATAACTAAAGTTATTATTACCAAAAGTTTTTACCGCGTCGGTAATCTTAAGCACCGGCTTGGTTATCGTATTGGTAACGTACAAAGATATAAGAAGAGCGATGATAAATACGACTAAACTAGTTATAGAGCTGTTTATGAACAATTTCCTAAGGAATTTATCAATGCTTTTGTTTGATATATCTATCCCTACGACGCCAAAAAAGTCGCCGTTTGTTTTATCAAATATGGGACCGAATCCCATCATAGACCATGAATCGTAATCTTTATCGTAAACAAAATCTTTTTCGATCATCATCTTCCGTTCGTAAAGAGCGGAGACGGCGACGGGCTGATTAGTTATGTCGTATCTCAAGTTAAAATGCGATATTTTATCCGAAGCGACGCCGGTTTTTTCAACCTCATCCATGAGTTTCAACACGTCGGCGTCGACGAGAAATCTGGCGTAATTTTTATCCGTATCGGGAACCAAAATATAAACGTATAGTATAAGATCGGGATTAGCGTCGCGGATAGTATTCAAAAAAGAGTATATTTTTAAGTAATCTTCCGATCTTTCGACTTTGCTTATCTCAGAATCGCTTATTTCGGATAAATTAATCTTTTTTGTAAGATTTCTCATCGCGTCGTCGTCTACTAATCCGGTAGCAATGGTAAGATTGGATCTTAATCTTTCGACGACTTCATTCATAAGATTTGCTCTGGAATTCAAGAAATAAACCACCGTAGTAAATAAAACTACAAAAAAACAGAGCGCAAGTATTATTACTCCGACGTAGATTTTAAATTTAACCTCTTTCATCATTTTTCCTCATTATTTAGAATAATTTTTACCGCCATTCGCTTATAAGATTTAACAGACTATCGCATAAAAAACCGAAAGCCCATAATTCATTATAAGACTTTAATCAATAATTACAACTAATAATTAGAAAAATAATAAAATTTAAAAAAAATTATCATTATCGATTTAACAAATATTGTTTAAAGTAAAAATCAGAAATTTTGAGGCGCCCCGTCGGTTTTTTGGGGAATAAAGAATAATTTAGCGATTAAAAACATTTGTTCCATATGCTAAAAGCGCTTGCTAAAATTCTCTCTCCAACGCTCTTTTTATAGATTCCGGAGAAAAGCCCCTGTTAAAGAGTTTGTTTGAGATTTTTTGATATTCCGCCGAGGAGATTCTTTCCGATTTAGCGCCCCCTATCTTATCAAGATATTTTGCGACGCTCTCCGTTTCATCGTAATCTGTAGTTTCAATGTAGGACAATATTTCGTCGGACGTTTCGCGATCGATCCCGCGTTCGGCCAACTTTTTGCGGGCGTAGTTTTTGCCGTAATATTTCCGACCTATCAAACTCAGGGCGTACGACAAGCCGTTCTTATAATCGTCGATATACCCTTCTTCTTTCAGATCGTTTACGACTTCTGAAATAACTCCCTCGTCAAACTCTTTTTTTTTAAGTTTTTCGCGTAGACTCTTCTCGCTCTGCAAAGAGGCGCCGATTATTCGCAAGGAAACGTCGTAAGCGTAACGGCGTAGATCGTCGTTACCCATTTGTTAACGAACCGACGGCCTCGTCGACCGTATCGACAATTTTAAGAATACTAGACATCTTGATCAGATGAAATATCTCTTTGACCCTTTTCTGTAAATTAGAAAGAACGACTATTCCGTTCTTCTCCTTGACGGTTTTATAAAACGAGGTAAACGCTGCTATCCCCGAAGAGGAGACGTAATTTAGCTCCTCGCAGTTAAATACGACGTTCTTATAGCCTGATTGCAATATATTATTCACTTCGCGCTGAAAGTCAAAAAAATTGTTTGAATCAATAAACCCTATAACTTTAAGAACAATATATTTTTTATCCGGATCCGAAGTTTCTTCCGCAAGCGTTAAAGAGTCGCCTATTATAAGATTTTCATCCATAAAAAACTCCCTGTTATTAGGTAGAGTTACTCTAAAATATGTTAACCAAAAAATCAACCTTTATTTATCAAATTCATAAATTTTGTATTATTTTGTTTTTTTTGATTTCCGGTATAATTTTTTAGTCTGTCAACGTCGTAAAGAATTTTGACACATATGCGTCGATTTTTATGCGACAATTGTCGCGCGTTGTCGACGCGACATCATATGTGTCAAACTATAAAACACAGCGACGCATATGCGTCGAATTTATTCCCCCTCTCAAAAAAACCTACGGGATAAAAAATAGTCCGACATATTTTCTTGATTTTTATCCATAAATATCATATAATCCCCGACATTCATCGAATTTTTCTTACTATGGAGAGCGAAAATGAAAGAGCTAGAATTGTTGCAAAATGTAGATACCGCTATAAACTTTACCGATAATATAGACAAGGAGATCGAATTAACCGGTCAGGTTTCAAATATCAGAATACTCGGATGGGGAGCGTTTATTATTTTACGGACGCCGCGGTATACTATTCAGACCGTCGCCGATAAGAATAGCGTTTCGCTCGATCTATCTACCATAGCGGTAGAGTCGACTGTAAAAGTCAGAGGAGTCGTTAAAAACTCGAATATTAAAGATATTTCTATTTATCCCAGAGATATAGAGATTAGTTTAAATTACATAGAGACGATATCGGCGCCGTCGATCTCCCCTTTGCCGATAGATACTACTAAAAAAGAGTTAAATATATCACTTGAGACCCAATTTGACTTGAGACCTCTATCGTTAAGGCATCCCAAATTGAGATCAATTTTTAAAATAAGCGCCGCAATATTCAACGAATTCGGAAATTTTCTTACTAACAACGGATTTACAAGAATTTGTTCCCCCAAAATCGTTTTTTCGGGAGCGGAAGGGGGAGCCAATATATTCAACATCGACTATTTTAACAAAAAAGCGTTTCTCGCTCAATCTCCGCAATTTTACAAACAGATGATGGTCGGCGTTTTTGGCAGAGTTTTTGAAACCGGTCCGGTATTCAGGGCGGAAAAACACGACACGTCGAGACATTTAAACGAATATATCTCCCTCGATATAGAGACAGCGCTATCCGGCGGTTTTGAAGAGCTCGTTCAAATCGAGTCGGCCGTATTAAACTCTATTTTTAGTAAAATGAAGGAGACCTGCAAATATGAAATAGATTTGTTGAATATAGAAGTTCCGGAAATAACAAAAATTATAACTTACAAATTTAACGAGATTAAAGAGATTATTTTTCAAGAGTATAAAAAAGATTTCAGAGGAGAGAACGACTTATGTCCGGAAGAGGAGCGCCTCATTTCAAAATTTGTTAAAGAGAAACATAATTCGGATTTCGTATTCGTAACTCATTATCCGACGGAAAAAAGACCCTTTTACGCCGCTCATGATCCGAGCGCCCCCAAAGAGTCTCTCTCCTTCGATTTGCTGTTTAGGGGATTAGAAATAACGACGGGCGGTCAAAGACTCCACAGGTACGAAGATTATATCGCTAAGATGTCCAAATTAGGCATGAACGTCGAATCTTTCGAGTCCTATCTGCAATGTTTTAAATACGGAATGCCGCCGCACGGGGGACTAGGACTTGGTTTGGAAAGACTAACCTCGCTTCTTTGTAATTTGTCTAACGTGAAAGAAGCCAGTTTATTTCCGAGAGATGTAAACAGGCTCGAACCGTAATTATTTCAGCTTATTTATAAGGTTTTCTATCTCAAGAAGCATATTATTGTAATAATATTCTATATTGTCTAAATTTGATTCGATCCCTTTCTTTTTTATTTGATGTAAAACGTCTATTAGTCTTTGGTATTTGAATATCTTTATTATCTCTTTAAAATATAAACAGTCGTAAATCAAAGCTTCGCAATCTTTTTTATCAATATCCTCCCGAATTTTATTTACAATCTTATTATGATCATTAATAAAAATATTTATCACGTCTCCGCTTACACTGTCCAAATTAGAAAAAAAAGATTTATCTTTGCCGCTTTTGTTATCATTAATAGAATACGTTTCATTAGAAACGACGCGCTTGCATTTGGTCAAATAATTGAGAAATTTATCAACATTTAGGGGGAAATAAACTATTATGTCGGCAAGCCTATCTTTGTATTCGTCCTCGTTAAGGTAATTATTCGAATAAGATAAAATAGCCAACAAAGCGTCGTCATTTTTTATTACGCTTTTTTTAAAGTCGGGATATTTATGAAAAGTATTATCGTCAATTAAAAAACAGTCGTATTCTCTTGTTTTATCCTGAATATCTGCAATATCTGAAATTACAACGACATTTTGGTTGTATTTCTGTAATTTTTGAAAAATATAAGCGTTTAGCAACTCGTCGCAAATCGATAAACCGATGTTGTATTTTGGAAAGACGTCGTTTTTACGCGGTTTTTTCTCAATATTTTGTATACTGTTTTTTTCCGCAACTTTAAACGGTATCTCAAAACTAAATTTTATCTCTTTTTTACCGTTTTTCTTTATTTTAAGGGATATAAAATAGTTTTTTAACAATCCCGTTATAATTTTTAAATTTTTAATATTATCCTCGCGATTATTTTCAATATCGTCATAATTAATATCAAAAAGAGTCGACAATCCGAGCGAGCCGTTTGTTTTATAAACCAACGAAAAACACAACCCAATTTCATTAATACTTATGAACCGATAATCCGCAAATAGGGTTATTTTACCGTATTTCGAGTTAATAATTATAAAATCAATCAAATAATTTAACGCGTCCTCAACTAAAGATACGTTTCCAACGATATTCGACGGTATATCGCTTTCAATAAAATAATTAAAATCAATCAAACTAATCCGGCTTTTTTCAAGATTAAATTTGATTATTTTGTTTATTATCGATTCGAAAGTATGACTGTTTCCTTTAAATCTATCGGCTAGCGAATCTTTATACTTTGTATTTAATATATTAGAAAGAATATCGTCGTTATCTCCGCCAAATATATTTCTTTCAAAGAATTTCTTTTTAAACCGCGCCGAGTAATCGGCCGGATTTTTTCTGTTTTTAATTATAGCCTTTTCCATATAAATTAAGTATAGCAGGAATATTTTATAAATTCAAATATTTAGCCAACATTTTAGTATAAATTTTATACCGATAGCCCGATAGCCTTTCTAATCGACTCTAACAAAGTGGTCTTGCCCTCCATACGCCCCTCGATATCCGGAATTTCAACAATAAGGGGATACTCGCCGGACAACTGCCACTCCATTATTTTCTCCTCTATTCTCGAACTAACTCTGTCAGTCAAAAGCAAAATCCCTATCTCTCCGTAACGCTTATTTATAACGTTATCAAATTCGGCATTAATCTCCTCGTCGCTTTCGACTATAACCCCCTCGATACCTACAAACTTGAAACCCAAAGTTACGTCTTCGCTCCCCATTACAAAAAAAGTCATATCTCAACTCCCGCAAATATACCGAACCTCTAAGCAATTATAAACAATTTATACCGTTTGTCCAATAAAAAATAAAATAATCCGCGCCGCGTCGGTTTTTTTGGGAATAAAAAATATCTTGTTTCATATGCGTCGATTTTTTTTGACACATATGCGTCAACTTTGTCCTTAGCGCCATATGCGTCCATTTTTTATGCGACAATTGTCGCGCGTTATAGACGCGGCGCATATGCGTCCATTTTCCAAAAACCGACGGGCGTAAATAAAACTTCCGCGTATAAATTCTATCTTATTCTCTCCCCGACGCCAAATATATAGACTTGCATACTCGCGGGCTCTATATCGCCGACGGTAAATTTGCTAAGATTTTCGTCGGTTAGGGATAAATTCTTTCCGGCGGTTTTTCCAAGCAGTAGAGTTACCTCCCCTTTAGGAACGTCGATTCCGCTAAAATCAAGCGAAACGCTTTTAGTCTCCTTATTAAAGCCGGCTACAATCAACATTGTTTCGCTATCGTTATACCTCAAAAAAGCCAGCGTTTTGCCGTCGTCCGAAGGAACTCTTTTATAGCCGCCGGTTCTTAAAGCCGAATAACTCTTTTTCAGTTTGATAAAATATTTATGCCAGTTGAGTATCGAATCTTTATCGGCTAAAAGACTTTCGATTTTTTCAAGTTCGATTCTAGTTCTATGCCTCATATCCCCTTTAGCTTTGCCGTCCGCCATCCCAAGTTCGTTGCCGTTATATATAAAAGGCGAACCATGAGCTAAAATCGCTAATCCCGCCGCCAGTATACATTTGTCAATATTTCCGCCGTAATCCGTAAACGGTCGAGAGGCAACCTCGTCGTGATTTGTCAAAAACGGAGCGTTAACCGCGCCTTTTGGAAGAGTATTTTCAATATATTCAAAATAGTTATTTAGATTTTCTACTTTTGCGGCCGACCTCTCTCCGGATTTGACGGTATCTCTGATAGTATACGCCATCGGAAAATCAAAGCACATATGCAATTCGTCGGTTCCGTTTCCGTAATAAGGCAGTATCTTGTCTTTATCGGTCCACGCCTCTCCAACCATCATTTTAGCGTAGCCGGCGGCATTGTATTTCTCAAATATATCCCCGCGCATTTTCTTAAAAAAAACGTGAGTATCCGGTCTATCCGCCGCCGCGTCCGGTCCGTCTTCAGATATATACCTTACTGCGTCGATTCTTACTCCGTCAAATCCTTTATTGAGCCAATATACCAAAACATTCGCCATCTCCTCTCTGGTATCTCTGTTTTTTAAGTTTAGATCCGGCATTCCGCTCCAAAAAGCTCCGTAATAATACCAATCCGCATGTCTGTGCCAAACGTTTGTCCAATTGCCTCCTCCCCAAGCCCTCTGCCACTTTTTAGTTTTGGTATCTTCTTTCGACGGATTTTTTTTCCATATATACCAATCCCTTTTTTCGCCGCCGTTTTTTGAATCCAAAAACCACGGATGCTTTGACGAAGTGTGATTAACTACGTAATCAAAAATTACTCTGATTCCTCTTTTATGAGCCTCGGATAAGAGTTCGATAACGTCCGCCTCTGTCCCGAATTTTTCGTTTATTTTATAATAATCGACGGTATCGTATCCGTGCATATTATCACCTTTAAAGTCGCATTCAAATATAGGGGAGAGCCATATTCCGGTAACGCCGAGATCGTTAGAAGTAGACGGATCGCCGTCGTTCAAATAATCGAGTTTTTGAATTATACCTCTTATATCGCCGATACCGTCGCCGTTTGAGTCGGAAAACGCTTTGACCCATATATGATAAAAAACTGCGTCGCCATGCCACGGGGTCTCGGCTTTTAAGGAGTATTTTTCGTCCGGATTTATCGGGTTGAAATTTCCAAAGAAATTCGGATCGTCGATTACTTTCGACGTCGAAACGCAACTTAATAAAAGCGTAAAAAGACATAAAGATATAACTCTTTTCATAACTATTCCTCTTTTAAATTTATTTTATTTTAATTAAATATATTTGACGCATATGCGTTATTTTACTCTTAACACCATATGCGTTATTTTATTCTTAACATCATATGCGTCGAATTTTTATGCGACAATTGTCGCGCGTTGTCGACGCGCCGCAATGCGTCCATTTTATTTCCCCGCTCCAAAATACCGACGGGGCGCAAATATCAGAAATATTCTACTTTAAATCTTAAAACAATCGCGTTATAAAACAGATTTTCGAGAATATCGGCCATTCTTTGCTTATTTGTTTGAATATCGCCTGAAAGAGATACAAATTCTTTAAATTTGGATATGATTTTGTCGTCGATAAAACCGCGATAATCCTCGACGTCGTCGCTCGAAACATTGAAGATCGTCCCGCTCCCCTTTGCCAATCGCGTTTTACCGGTCTTAACGGTAAGATTAAATTTTTCAGGAATCTCGGAGCAATAAATCCCCGGCATATCCATAAAAACGTAACTGAAAGAGACGAGCGACGATAAAAAAGCGTCGAGGGTTTTTATCAAATCCAGACGCTCTTCGCCAACGATATCGTTATCGTCCGCCAAAGAACGCGTTATCGTTTTTTTTACGCAGAGAAGTTTAGCTATGGAATTTTCGTAGTCTTTTTTAGATAAAAACGGCGAAACGTCCCGGTTTTTGTCGTCAAAATCCGGCGTCGCCGTAAATGAAAAATTCCCGGCTTTCTCAAAAGCAAAGTTTGTAACCATTTTTTATAATTTTAAAAACTCATCATAAAATTCATAGACTTCTTACTAGCGTCCAGCATATCGTTAACCTTAAAAGAGTAAGATACGGATTTGCCGTCTTTACCTAAAACGACGCCGGAAGATTTTTTAATCGGAGTTTTGGTAGTAATAGAAAAATCAAATTTGGCTTTTTCGGTAAGCAGTTTGTAAAAATCAACGTCGTCCTCTTTTAACTGCTCGATAAAATCTTCAAATATGCCGTCTTTATCCATCTCTTCAAAATTCATAACTTGATTAATCGTAGTTAGATCTTTATCCCTCTTGATTGTCAGCCCCGATACCGCTTTGGGAAGTAAAGCCAGAGACTTCTCAAAATCTTTGAAAGTAATTACTACGTTTCCTTTATAAAAGCCGCTTTTTTCGTCTTTTTTTATAAATACTTTCTTTAACGTTATCCCTTCCATCTTATTTTTGTCGATAGAATCAAAATATTCTTTCATAGCGGCGGCGTCTATCAGTATGAAAGGATCAAATTGTTCGCCGTCTTCCATAGGAATGTTGGATAAAATTATCGATATAAGCTGAAAATAATCGTCGTTAATATCGTAATCCATAGTCATAGTTCCGCCGGCTTTATCTGCGTTAAGATCTATCCTTAAATTGAAACATGAAACCAAAGTCGTCGCTATAATAAAAATAAGCGCAAATTTTTTCATAAAAGCCCCCTTTGCCAAATAGTCGCACTATTTTTTTTTATACTAAAAAGAATATATTATATAAATAAAAAAATACAATACTAAATATACAATTTTACAATTAAGATAAAATATATTGAGAAAATATATATTTTATGGTATCTTGCGCGGAGGGAATTTTCGCCTAAATTTTATATTTCCTTGGAGAGAACTTTGAAAAAAATAATTGCTTCGCTTTTTATTATAATTTTTACATTATATTCTTGCAAAACAATATACGTTAAAGACAAAGAGACGACCGCTAATATTCTATTAAAAAACCTCCTCAGAGAGTCCGAAAAGATCGGCGACGTTACGGTATCGGGTATGATACGTATAAACGGAGTCCCGGAGATACCTTCGACGGCGTATATTTCATTTACATTCGCCGGCAATCTCAAAGATGAAAAAGGGACGTTCGGCATATATTTATTGAAAAAACCGGTTATGGAGATAATTTTTGATAAAAAAGAGGTCTTGATCGTCAACCGAAAAAGTTTGCAGTATAAAAAAATCAACGTCGACGAAACGGATTATTCTAAACTAATCGGCGTAAATTTTAATCCCATCGAGGCGTGCTACTTTTTGCTCGGTAAAATCCCTTATTCTGAAAATATGACGCTGATTAATTACGATTGGAACTCCAAAGAGCATATTATGGATTTGTCTACTTCGGTATCGACGTACAAGATAAAGCTAAACTACGACGAACTCATCGTATGGAGCGAAATAAATAACCAGTTTTTTGAAAAGATTTTTCTGGATTCGATAAAATACGTTAAAAACGACGATAACGCTTACGTTCCAAAGCAAGCGACTTTTAAAACGGACGACGAAAAGAGGACTCTATATTTCATAATCGACAAGACCTCGCTAAATACCAAATATACTACCGACGTTAACTCGATTGATTTAACCGGATATTCGGAGGTAAAATCGCTTGAAGATTTTGATATGAAGGCGAAGTAACTATGAATTTTGAATTATGAATTTTGTAAGAATATTTTTTCTCATAATTTTATTATCTACCGCCGTCCTATACTCCCAAGATTTATCCGTCGATACGGCGCCCCTCCCTCCAATAATAGAAAATATATCGTATATAGGCTTAAAATACGCCGGAATCAGAGTAACTAGCGAGATTCCGATAAAAAAAGGCGATTTATGGGACGATATTAAGAAAAAAGCGGTTATAGAGTATCTAAAGCGCCTCGAATCGGAAAATATTTTTGAAAAAGACGGCGTCAAAATCGAAGAAAATCCTCTGCCGAACGGCTCGGTCGAAATAGTAATATCCGTATCCGAATCGCTCCCCTTTTTTATGTTCGCTCTCCCTTTTTACTCGACTACAAAAGGATTTAAAGCAAAAATCAAATATTGGCAATTCTTTACTAACGGATTTAAAACGCCGCTCGAGGGGCAGCTGGAATATTTAGCAAAAGATAATTTTAATCTGTTCGTAAGAACGAACGAGCCGATCAATATTAACGACGCGGTGAAATTTTCTTTCGACGTCGATACCTATACGACGATTGTCAATTATATATCTACCCTCCCCGATTGGAATAACCGCCTGTGGGAAAACGGAATAAAAAACGTCTCTTTGAATTTTGATTTTACAATACCCGTCGTCGACATGAGGATCAATCCGATATTTTCTTTCGGCTACGGCAATTTACTCTCAACCGAACCGGCCGGCGATATAATGAAACTTAAAGATCAAGACCATATAACTTTGTTAAATCCTAATCTATACCTGCATTTACCGATCGGCGACGACGATTCATACATAGCTTCTCACCTCGGCTTTGGTTTTAAAAATCTATTTTCTCAATCATACAAAAAAATCAACTTTAACAAAAATGAATTCAGCGTTTCGCTCTTCGGGAACAACCCAAAGGAGATAAAAGACCCGTTGTCCAACCCCGTTAAGATCGCGGCGGGCTTTTTTAACTTTCCGTCGATCGACTCGTCGTTATATACCGATATTAATTTCGCTTTCAAAAATACCGTTAATCAAAATTCCGACGGCGCTCTATACGACAACCTTCTATTAAAAGAGTTCGGATTCTCAGTATTCGAAGACGATATTCTCGACAAAATAAAAACTGACGCGGAAAAACAATTTTTAAAATCTATGTATTACAAAAATTATGAAGACGGCAAATACATATTGACGGACGCGGCTTCCGGCGCCGACAAAGAAAAAATATGGAATATCCTAACCGGAATTAATTTTGTATATAGCGCCGGTTTTGACTTGAATCCCAACCTTAGATTTACATTTAATATTCCTACGACCGAACTCTATTTTACGCCCGGATTTATATTTTACTATAACTCAAAGTGGGAGCCGGCTTCTTTAGGTAAAATAAACTCTACCGCTAATAACATAACTCTCGGAGGAACTCTGGGCGTAAAATATAACGTTCCCTATATCGACGTTCCGATAAATATTAATATCGATCTGAGATATGCGAGAGACTGGGAGGCAAATTACTTAACGGGAGATTACAATTATAACGTTGTAAACAAATTTATTATTTACGATCTCAGCGCCCGGTTTGAAAAAGATTTTAAATTTAGCGATCATTATCTCAAATCCCAAAAAGTATCCAAAGACCTCGTTGAAAATGCGGGGCATAAATTAAAAATGAATTTTGCGCTAAAAGGCTCGCCCGTTTACGAAGACAGTTATAAATCCGGAGTATCATATGTGTCAAATAACCTGCAAACCTCTTTTGAACTATTATACCAACTGTACCTGCCGGTTTATAAAGATCACAAATTTAAAGCGCGCGCGCTGATCTATTCAACTTACAATCATAGCGTAGACTCCTCGTTTGGCTCGACTTTCATTGGAAATTGGATCAGGGGTAAAGGATTTAGCTCTTATTCGGGATATTTTGGACTAGTAATCAATCTTGATTACTGGATACCTCTATTTACCATCAATACGCCAGGTTTTCTTGGCAAAAAACTAAAAAAAGACCTTATTTGGCAGGTTTATTGGGTATTATATACAGATATAGCGATTTCTTTGACGGAAGCGGAAACTCCTTACACGCTTGATAAAAATATGGCGCATATATTGCCCGCGTTGACGGTCGGTACGGCTTTCAGAGTCTACCCCAAATTCGTACCGCTGATAATAAACGTCGAAGTTAACGTCAACGCTTATAATATGGTAAAAGATAAAGGGTCGTTTACGAGCTACATCTACTTTGAATTCAGTATTGCGAGAGAAATTAACGCAAGCTGGTTTATGCTGTAAACTATACGTATAACCGACCGATTACTTTAATAAAAGAGGTCCCCGCCTTTTTTATGGAATAGAAAAGTAATTTTACGTATATCTGGGATAATTTTCGATTGCGAGCGCGTATAATAGCTGTTTTTGATCGGCGATATTTAACAGTTGTGTCATTTTACTCAAAAAGTCATTTTTCAATTTATCAACCTTTAACTTCTTACCAATAAGCTCAAGAAATCCTTCTAGTCCGTATTTCATAACGCCGTTATAAAAAAACAGTATAATATCGCGGACTGTCGAAGCCATACCGAATTCGTTATACAAAGAGTGCCATCTTTTTATTCGAAGGTAGTCCGATTCGCTGATTCTAAGGTATTTATCCAACCTTTTATCGTCGGTATTATCTATAACGGCGTATTCGGAGCGATGATTTCCGATTATTCTCTTCATTTTTGGTATTTTTTTGTCAACAAGGCGAAACATAGTTTCAAACAGTTTGCTGAACGTATTAATTTTAAACTCTTTTAGTAAAAAATCTATGACGTTACTATTCATAGATTCCGATACTATAAAGTGAAATAGATGTTTTTTGTTTTCCATAAAGTTTTCTCCTTTTTCTTTTATATATATAACAACTAAAAGTAGAAAACTCTTTACAAAAATTTGGATAAATTTTTAGAAAATGACAAATATTTTGCTAATTAAAAATATTTGTCCCATATGTGTCAATTTTTAAGAGGCAATCTCAATCCAACGCATATGCGTCAATTTTTTTTGACACATATGCAGCTTGGTTTAACGCGTATGCGACAATTGTCGCGCGCGTTATTCCCGACTTCATAAAATCTTCATTTTCATTTCACGATTGTTTCATTCCGTATGGGTTATACTATTTCATATAGCAAATGGAGAAAAATGAGTGATAATGAAAAAAACAGCCGCAATCGCCGGCTTGGTTCTTGCCGTCGCGCTAACTGCGGTCGGTTACGATGCGACAACCGACGGCGACGGCAAAGTCGCTTTGAGTATAGATAGGGCGATAGAATTCGCTCTGCTAAATAACTTAGTTCAAAAAAACAACGCCGCCGATTTACAGACAAAGTTATTAAGCGTCGCTACGACCTGGAATTATATAGTCGACGCGCCTTCCGCGAGCGTTTCTATAAACAAGGGGCTATCGCATAGTTTTTCCGGCGACGGCGGCGCTTCGGCTTCGACCGAGGGGATTAATATCGGAATCAACGCGGGATTAACCGTAAGCGCAGGCTCGATATTCAAAATAATTCAGATAGCCAACGACTATAATAAGGGTAAATTAAGTTACGAGCAGTTGAAACTCAAATTCATCATTGAGATTAAAAGAGCGTATTATAATCTCATCGTTTTAGAAAAACAGCTCGAATTGAAAGAGTTGGCGTTGACTAACGCAAAAATTTTATTCGACGCCGCCGAGATGAAATACGATAACGGCGTTATATCCGAAATCGACAGATTGAAAAGCGAGTACGCTTATAAAACGCTAATTCCGGAGTTGAATAGATTAAAAAATTCATACAAAAATTCGCAAAATTCGTTTAAACAGATAATCGGAATCGATATAGCTCAGAAAATAGAATTATCTTCCGATATACCCGAATTTGACGGAGATATAGATCAAATTATTGAAAATTTTGAAATAGATAATAACGCCGCCGTCAGGTCGCTCGTTTACGATCTAAACGGCGCGGAATATTCCAGAAACAATTCTATCGCAAACATAGCGCCGACTTTCAATCTCGGATACGCTTTCTCAGGCTCCAACGACTTACAAAACGCCGACTGGAAACTTTCAAATTCTCTAAAATTATCAATTTCAATGGGACTCGACGGTCTATTGCCGTTCTCGCCGGCGCAGACGAATATAATCAACGCTCAATATAACATAAACAAAATCAAAAACAACATTATGAATCAAAAACAACTCGTTAGTCTTGAACTTAGCAAAACGGCGGATAATATTAACGAACTCAAAAACTCGATAAAATCTTACGAGATGAATATCGAAATAGCGGATAAAACTTACGAAATGACCGAAAAACTGTATAATTCCGGTAGATACGGCTATTTGGAGTTTAAACAGGCGGAAGAGGATAAATTCGACGCCCGGTTGAAATTATTAAATACTAAATATGAATTTTTATCGAGCCTATACGATTTGGAGTATTTAATCGGCAGAGAAATTATAAGATAATCAAAAATTTACGCAGATACGCGGACTTATTAATATACAAGGAGCTTTTTATGGATATAAATGAAAAAAAGAGAAAATCAAAATTAAGAATTAGATTATCGACTGCAATCGTGGGCGTTTTATTGATTTTTATACTAACGTCGATTTACTTCGTCGGAGCCAAACCTAACAATAAAAACAGTCTGATATTTACAACTTTTCTGACTACCGACGTTAAAACTACGGTTTCTTCTACCGGAACGCTAAATCCTAAAGGAATCGTCGAGATAGGAACTCAAGTATCGGGCGTCGTTGAAAACGTTTACGTAAATTATAACGATATAGTGAAAAAAAATCAGCTGATAGCGACTCTCGATACCAATCTCCTTAAAATAGCCGTCAATCAAGCCGAAGCCGACCTTATTAAAACAAAATCGCAATACGAACTTACCCTAAAGGATCTGAAAAGCAAAGAAGAACTTTTTAAAAACGCCCTCATATCCGAATACGAAATCGAAGCGGCGAGAGTATCAAAGGACGCGGGGTACGCGCAATATCTGAGCGCTCAGGCGGGACTCGACAGAGCTAAAACTAACCTCGATTACGCCTATATAAAGTCGCCGATCGACGGCGTCGTGATCGATAAATCCATCGAAGAGGGGCAAACGGTCGCGGCAAGCTTATCTTCGCCGACGCTCTTTATCATAGCCGAAGGGCTTGAAAAGATGGAGATCCACGCGCTCGTCGACGAAAGCGACGTCGGTAAAATAAAAAGCGGGCAAAAAGCGGTATATACGGTCGAAGCCTACGACGGTAAAGAGTTTTACGCAACGGTCAGAGAGATAAGGATGAATCCGACTACCGTATCTAACGTCGTTAATTACGTAATAGTTTTGGATTCAAACAATAAAGATAATCTCTTGTTTCCCGGAATGACCGCGAATATCGACTTTATAATACGCGAAGAAATTGGGGTAACCGCCGTCTCAAACAGAGCGACGCGATTCGCTCCCCCCGAAGATATGATTCGCGGATTTGATCAAAAAAACCGCGCGCAAAGGGATAAAAGAAAAAGCGATAATCTATGGTATCTCAATGAAAACGGAGAAATAACGGCTCTTCCGGTAATATTCGGCATATCCGACGATCAAAACACTCAAATTATAGGATTGCCGGAAGATAAAATGGAAATAAAAATTATAGCGGGAATACAAATTTCCAACAAAAAGACAACCGCTACTAAAGAAAATACCAATACAAATTCAAACAGAAGATTTAGAGGCAGAATGCCGCCGATGTTTTAATATACTGCGAGGGATAAAATGAGCGTAGTTATTGAAATAAAAAATCTGAAAAAGATTTATCAAATAGAAGATATTAAAGTCAACGCGCTAAACGACGTAAGTCTCAAAGTAGAAAAAGGGGATTTTATAGCGATTATGGGCGCTTCCGGTTCCGGCAAATCGACGCTAATGAATATTCTGGGGTGCCTCGATAAACCTACCGAAGGGAAGTATCTCCTCGACGGCATAGACGTAAGCGACCTCTCAAAAGATACCTACGCGGCGATAAGAAATAAAAAATTAGGATTCGTTTTTCAAGGATTCAACCTACTGCCAAGAACGACGGCGCTCGATAACGTCGAAGTTCCGCTTTTTTACGGCAATAAGAAAATTTCAAAAAGCGAAGCGGCGCAAAAGTCTCTGGAAGCTCTGAAAATGGTGGGGTTAGAAAACAGAAAAAATCACGTTCCAAACAAACTATCCGGCGGTCAACAGCAGAGAGTAGCTATAGCCAGAGCTCTAATTAACGATCCGGAAGTAATATTAGCGGACGAACCTACCGGCAATCTCGACTCGCAAACCTCCCTAGATATTATGAAGCTCTTCTGCGATCTTAACGATAAAGGGATAACCATAATTCTTGTAACTCACGAGCCGGATATAGCGGCGTTCGCAAAAAGGAAAATAGTAATGAAGGACGGTAAAATAATAGAAGATACGGCGGAAAGCGGTAAATATTAATGGGCGCATATGCGTCTTTGATTTAACGCATATGTAGTAATAATGAAATGACACATATGCGTTGAATTTTTATGCGACAATTGTCGCGCGTCGTCGACGCGACGCATATGCGTCGGGTTATTTTAAACTACGGCTATAAGCCGCCAAAAGGAGAATTACTTATGAATATCGGAGCGACTTTAAATATTGCGCTAAAAAATATAATTAAAAATAAGACGAGAAGTTTCTTAACGGCGTTGGGCATCGTCATCGGGGTATGTTCGGTTGTAATTATGGTTGGAATCGGCGCAGGGACTCAGAAAAATATTCAGGAACAGATAAAGGGGATGGGAACGAACCTTATAATGGTTTACAATAGAAACGTCAGATCCGGCGGAGTTAATATGGGGGGCGGGTCTTCCAATCGGCTGACTTTAGCCGACGTCGAGAAGATAAAAAAACAGTCCGCCTTCGTAGAATTTATCTCGCCTTATTCTTCAAATTCTATGCAGATTATCGCCAACGGTAGAAACTGGAATACTTCGGTATGCGGCGTTTCGGACGAATATTTGCAAATAAGAGATCTAAATATAGAATCGGGATATTTTTTTAATAAGGATGAGGTTAAATCTAAGAAGAATTACGCCGTCTTGGGTAAAACTACGCTCGGCGAACTATTTCCGAACGGCGATTATCAAGGGAAAAAGATCAGAATCGGGAAAAACATTTTTACCGTAATAGGCGTTCTTAAAAGCAAAGGACAGAGCGGTATGGGGCAGGATCAGGACGATTTGATATTGATACCGTATACGACGGCGATGAATAAAATAATCGGTTCTAAAAGAGTCCGAACTATTTACTTATCCGCAAAAAACGAATCGGATATCGATAACGCTAAAAGTGAAATTACTCAAATTTTGCGCGAATCTCACAATTTATCCGCTTATGCGGAAGACGATTTTTCAATCGGAACTCAGTCTGAAATCATCGAGCGGTCAAATTCAATTTCGGGATTCTTGACCATACTGCTCGGTTCTATCGCCGGCGTGTCGTTGATAGTCGGCGGAATAGGAATTATGAATATAATGCTCGTCAGCGTTACCGAAAGAACAAGAGAAATCGGAATAAGAATCGCCGTCGGGGCAAAAAGTAAAGACATTATGTTGCAATTTCTTGTCGAATCGCTTGTATTAAGCGTATTCGGCGGATTTATTGGACTGCTAATCTCTTTTTCAGCCGCGTTTATCCTTAATACTTTTACAAATATTGCATTAATTCTAAATTTTAATATAATACTTATATCGTTTCTTTTTTCGGGATTCGTAGGAATTTTTTTCGGATACTACCCGGCAAGAAAAGCGGCTAATCTCAATCCGATAGACGCTTTGAGATATGAATAAGGGAGTATAGCTATGAATATTTTAATTATCGAGGATAATATTAGAATTTCTGACAATCTTAACTATATTCTATCCAAAGAGAACTATTCCGTTACAGTATGCGATAATGGAGAAACCGGCTATTATACCGCTTCAAACAACGACTACGACCTTATCGTTCTCGATCTTATGCTTCCTGAGATGGACGGATACGAAATTCTCGAGGGGCTAAGGGCTAACAAAAAAGATACCCCTATTCTTGTTTTATCTGCGAAAGGTCAAGTGGAGGATAAAGTTAAAGCCCTCGATCTGGGCGCCGACGACTACCTATCCAAACCGTTCGCCGCGGCGGAGCTGTTAGCCCGTATCCGTTCGATACTGCGCCGAAAACATAACGTCGGCTTGACGACCATCGAGGTCGGCGAACTGATCGTCGACCTCAACAAAAAGGAAGTTAAAATTGGCGATAAAACCGTTGATTTAACGCAAAAAGAGTATGAAATAGTCGAATTCCTCGCTTATAATAAGGACAAAGTCGTATCAAAAGTAACTCTTGGGGAGCATATTTGGGGAGAAGACCTCGATCTAT
>Ga0208694_1002473_pt1 | contig 19523 bp, 16 predicted proteins | sample AD_UKC078_MetaG_FD_184442 | JGI IMG/M metagenome (GOLD analysis project Ga0208694, IMG submission 184442) | Active sludge microbial communities of municipal wastewater-treating anaerobic digesters from USA - AD_UKC078_MetaG (SPAdes) (version 2) | ecosystem: Engineered > Bioreactor > Anaerobic >...
GATAGGTTATAATTTTCTTGGTGAGTCATTGAGTTCTCCTTTTCAGATTTGGTGATCTATTTAGGATACTTCTGACTCACTACTTTTTTTAGGTTCTAGATTTTACAGAAAGAATGTTACACTAACTGACTTTACCGGGAATTAATTACATCATTACTTTTGATTCCGATGGACAGCATCAAGCATCTGATATCCCAATAATGGGGCGAATGGACAACAACCTTGTAACTATAAGCAGAGATGATTTGTTTAATCTATTTCTCAAAATATTCTAATTACGTTTGCCTATCAAAAAGCCCTCACCCAAGGTAAAAAGTAAAGAGTATCTGTAAATTAGATCACGATATTCGGGTATACTTCATAGTTGGTAATGCAGCTAATCACCTGGCTTATCGTCAGTCTTACCAAGGAGAGACACTTTGAGCAAAATCTTATGCATCGGTGCTGGTTATGTCGGCGGGCCAACCATGGCGGTCATTGCGAAACACTGCCCGCAACATATGGTGCGTGTAGTCGATATGAACGGCGACCGTATCGCAGCCTGGAATTCAGACCATCTTCCAATTTATGAACCTGGCTTAAAAGCTGTGATCGATATTGCCAGGGGACGCAACTTGTTTTTTCTCACCGATGAAACGATTGCCGAACAAATCGATTGGGCAGATATCATTTTTGTCAGCGTCAACACCCCTACAAAATCCTTTGGGCTGGGTGCTGGCCGAGCAGCCGATTTACAATTTTGGGAAAAAACCGCCCGTCAAATCCTTGAATACGCCACAACTCCTAAGATCATCATCGAAAAAAGCACCCTGCCCGTCCGCACTGCTGAGGCGATGTCTCATATCCTCAATACCAATTCCCGCGGCGTTCAGTTTGATGTGATCTCCAATCCCGAGTTCCTGGCTGAAGGCAGCGCCATAAAGGACCTTGAAGATCCTGATCGTGTTTTAATCGGTGGACACAACACGCCCAGTGGTAAAAAGGCGGTCGAAACCATTGTGGAGCTGTACGCCAACTGGGTCCCACGTGAAAGAATCATCACTACGAACCTGTGGTCCAGCGAGCTTTCTAAACTGGTAGCCAATGCGTTTTTAGCCCAGCGCATTTCTTCCATCAATGCAATTTCTGCTTTGTGTGAGAAAACCGATGCCGACATTGAAGAGGTCGCCTACGCGATCGGCACCGATTCCCGTATTGGACCGCATTTCCTGCGGGCAAGCGTCGGGTTTGGCGGCTCGTGCTTCAAAAAAGACATTCTCAACCTAGTGTATATTTGCGAGCAACAGGGTTTACCCGAAGTTGCTGAATATTGGCAGCTGGTGCTCAAAATGAATGAGTATCAAGAGATGCGTTTTGTTGCGAATATGGTGCATACTATGTTCAATTCGCTCAGTGGTAAGCGAATCGCATTGTTTGGGACAGCTTTCAAAGCGAATACCAGTGATACGCGCGAATCTCCTGCCTTGGTCGTTTGCCGCGAATTACTGGAAGAACGTGCAGATTTAATTCTTTGCGACCCTTATGCCCTTGAAAATGCGCGCCAGGATCTCGGTGATCAAGCCCAGAAAGTTGAATTTACTATCGACCCTTACCATGCAGCAAAAGGCGCCCATGCAATTGCCATCCTGACCGAATGGACTCAATTTGCCGAGCTAGATTATTCTCTAATATTCGAATCCATGGCTCACCCTGCGTTTATTTTTGATGGTCGTAACATTCTAGATCATCAAGAACTTTTTGAAATTGGCTTTAATGTCTACCCAATTGGTAAAACCCCACTCCAGCATTTTGCCTAAAGAACAAGCGGGTAAATGTTTTATTAACAAATAATTAAATTAAGGTGATTTTCTTTGTCTATTTCAATTGTTATCCGAGCCTTCAACGAAGAGCAACATATTGGTCGCTTGCTCTATGGAATTTCACAACAAAATTTCTCAAATCCTGAAGTGATCCTGGTGGATTCTGGATCAACAGATCGCACTTTAGAGATCGCCAATCAATATCCAGTTAAAATTGTACACATCAAACCAGAGCACTTTACTTTCGGTCGGTCGCTCAACTTGGGAGTCTCAGCGGCAAGCGGAGAATTTGTAGTTCTCATCAGCGCGCATTGTTTCCCAGTTTATCCAGATTGGTTAGATCTCCTTACAAAACCATTCGAAAACAACAAAGTTGCACTCTGTTATGGGAAACAGCGGGGTGGCAATACAAACCATTATTCTGAACACCAGTTTTTTCGAAAATTCTTCCCGGATAACTCTGTTTTTGAACAAGCGCATCCTTATTCGCACAATGCAAATGCAGCAATCCGTCGCGAATTGTGGAAGAAGCACCCATACGATGAAAGCCTGACTGGGCTTGAAGACCTGGCATGGAGTAGCTGGGCTATGGACTCGGGTTATGAAATCGCTTATGTTGCAGAGGCAGAAGTAATCCATCAACATAACGAGACCATGTCACAGGTTTTTAATCGTTACAAACGGGAAGCAATTGCATTGAAGCAAATTTTACCCAACAGCACATTTACCTTTGGACTTTTTCTGCGCCAATGGTTGGGAAATGCGCTTTACGATCTTAACCAGGCGCGACGAGAAAAAGTTATTGTAAAACAGTTCGGCTCAATCCTTCTGTTTCGATTAATGCAATATTACGGGACATACCGTGGATACCATTATGCCGGGAAGATTGATCAACAATTACACCATTCTTTTTATTATCCGCCCGACATTTTGGAAAAGAAGGTGGCAAAAACTCGTGGTATCGAGAAAATCCACTACTCTGACGAAACAAATTGCTGATTACAAGTTGTTTTACAGACCAAGTATGTTAATAATTTGAAAAAGTATTTGAGATTAAGCTTTTAAGTCAACTATAACCCCAATGCTTTCAACACACAATTATTTTGTGTGCCGAAACAATTTGGCAAGGATTACAATGAAAAAACCAACGACTTCCATTATTATTCTTTCTTTCAATAATTGGCCTTTTACAAAAACCTGCATTAGCAGTATTTATCAAAACACATTATCTCCAGAATTTGAAGTCATCATCGTTGATAACGCATCAAAACAAGAAACCAGAAACTCTCTTCAAAAACTATCCGAAGAATACGAAAATCTTACAGTGCTTAATAATCCAAAGAATTATGGTTTTGCAAAAGCAAACAATCAGGGAGCGAAATTGGCAAAAGGCGATTATTTAGTGTTCCTAAATAATGACACCATCGTTTCACCAGGCTGGCTTGAAAAATTATTATCACACCTGCAAAATATCCCCGATGCTGGCATGGTTGGGCCTGTAACCAATGCAATCGGCAATGAAGCAAAAATTGATGTAGATTATGTTGAACCAACCTTGGAAGCAGTTGATCGCATTGGCGAACTACGGACAAAACTTTTTTCGGGACGATATTTTAAGATTAAAGTCTTGGCATTATTTTGCTGCATTATCCCAAAGCAGCTTTTCGAAGAAATTGAAGGCTTGGATGAACGTTACAAAATCGGCACTTTTGAAGATGACGATTTGGCAATGAAAATCTATCAACGTGGGCTCAATCTTTATTGTGCTGAAGATGTATTCATTCATCATTATCATGGTGCGTCGTTCAATAAATTAAGTTTGACAAAAAGGCTTATTCTATTTCAGGTAAATAAATTCAAATTCGAGAGGAAGTGGCGCACTAAGTGGGAGCCTCATCAAAACCGTTCTTCTAACAATTAAGAATCTGTAAATCGGAACATGGGCTAGGCTTTCTTAATTTTACAGGTACCAACCTTACGCAAAATGCAAATGTCAGAAAAACCATTAAAAATCATTGTTGAATTTAGAAAGAAGATGCAAAGCCGATCCTGCATCGTATTCCTCGGAGGCTATCCATATAAATCAAGATTGGGGGATGGTTATTTTCAAAGAGTTGCGTCTATCAGTCAAAATTTGTCTGGGTTTCTTCAAATTTTCATTGACCGGGAAAACATTCCCCATTCAAGTGGTTGGTTGGATCGTCCTCAACCCAGCGTGCTTTCAATTTCTATACGCCATAATTGGTTAGCACGAATCACTGCAATTATCGCTGTAATATTATCCAAACGACTGTATATTCATAGCATTTATCCACTGAAAAACCTCTTGTTTTTATTTATTTTGCCCTGGGTGCTCAAATTTATAGACTTCCATGGAGTAGTTCCAGAAGAACTTCATTTAATGAATGATTTTTCTGCTGCGAAGACAATGGGAAAAATTGAAGAATTTACTATTCGGAAAACTGATTATTTTGTTTTTGTTAGCGAAGCAATGCGTAACCACTTTTCAAATAAATATAACATTTCCTTCGACAGAAACTATCTCATTTTGCCAATAATTCCAAAGCTTTCAGCATCTATTTCTCATAAATCAACTTTGCCAGATCGTCCTATCGTCGTTTATGCAGGTGGATTACAGCCCTGGCAAAAAATACCTGAAATCATTGATACAATCGCAAAAACATCTTGTGATTATCAATACAAATTTTACACATCACACACCGAAGAATTAAAAACCCTTTTGTTTAAAAAGGGGGTTCAGCAAATAAATATTGAAATTGCTTTTAAACCGCATGATGAATTATTAAATATTTATAAAAGTTGCCATTTTGGCTTTTTACTTCGTGATGATCATGTAATTAATAGAGTATCATGTCCGACAAAATTAATAGAATATCTGGCTTTTGGAATTTTGCCCATCTTATTAAACGACCATATTGGTGACTTTTACAAAATGGGAATCAAGTATATCCCACTATATGATTTCAGAAGTAAAAATTTGCCAGATGATAATTGCATGAAAGCGATGATAGAGCATAATTTTATTATCTATCAATCATTGTTACAATTGCAACAAAAAGAGATAGAAACGCTAAAAGAAATATTTTTAAATTATTAATATTTCCAATCTTTTGGAATACGATTTTTCCAAAAATTTCTCAATTTATGTTACGCTCCGATTATTCCGCATTAATGCTTTATAATTATCAATCAAACAATAACCTTCTGAAATGGCAAAGAAATTAAATGACAAAGAACAGAATTCATAATTTAACAAAAACCAAATTAGTTGCCTACAGCCATGTTTTGCTCTTATGTGTAATTCTGTTCATTTTCATTGGCTATACTATCTTTTTGTCAATTAACATAAAACCTGGAATAATTCCAGACGAAACCTACCATTTCGAAGTTTCAAAACGTCTTACCTCAGCCTGGGGCATTCCTGAAGACATTCCCATCGCACAAGAAGCTGGAAAAAGCGTAAAACAAAACTCCTATTTAGGGTATTGGATATATGCAAGAATGCTCAACTTTTTTACCTTATTCGTTCCAACTGCAACAGACTGGCAATTCTTGGTGTATTTACGAATCATCAATGCCCTTTTTTCGTGGGGAACGGTTCTTGTTACATATTTTGTAGCAAAAGAAATTATTACTGACAAATGGCTTCAATTGCTTCCAGCTTTTATGTTAACAAATACTTTGATGTTTGTATTTTTATCTGCTGGTGTAAATCACGACAATCCTGCAATTTTCTTTAGTGCAATTAGTCTTTTGTTTTTTATAAAATCATTTAAGCAAAAAAACTTTTTTCATAACACCCTTGTCTGGATTATTCTAATTTGCATTGCCTGCCTAATTAAATATTCTGTTTTGCCGCTAGCATTGATAATGAGCGTTATTTGGATCATTTACTTCATCAAAAAGAAACCGAAAATAACAGTTAAACAATTAACTGACAAAGCCAACCCTGCCCTGTTTGTATTAATGCTTGTGTTCATAGCTTTGAATTTTAGTGTTTATGGGATGAACATTGTTCGTTATAAATCTATCATCCCTTCATGTACGGATGTTTATTCAAAAGAAATATGTGAAATTAGTGCTTTTAGTGTTCGCCACAAAAATATGGCTCTTCCAGAAAAACTTACCGTCATAAAAGCATTTCGCCAGGGAGACCCGGAACCAATTCGCTATGTTTTTGATTATTGGATCAGAGCAATGTTAGATCGTATCTTTGGAATCATGGGGCACAAAATTTATTTCCCCATCAGTGTTTCATATTTTCTCATGTTGATATTTTGGTCAATTGGATTGGGAATGCGCTATATCCGAAAACCGAATTTCCTTTTGATTAGTCTTTTTAGCATCATCATTTTCTATGCTCTGGTCCTGGTTCGGATGAATTACAACTCAGAATTGGTATATGGTTTTCATACATCAGTTGCCTTGCAGGGTCGATATATTTTCCCTGTAATAACCATTGCTTATGTCATTTGGGCATACATAATCGAAAATGTCTCCAACAAACTGGTTCGCGTCACAACATTACTGGCTATAATCGCATTATTCTTCTATGGTGGACCCATCAGATTTATTTGGTACTACCATTCTGTTTTTGCTGACTGGTTCATATAATTTTGTTATTTAGCTTATTCACAAAGATGTCACATCTTTTTTTTAGATTGCGATCAAAATTCCTCTCTCCTAATTCACCATTAGAATTAGCTTTACGCACTTTGTACCACAAAATCGCTGCCACACGCCTATTCTTTTATTGGCAGGATTTTCTGACAAAGCAGTCTTATAGTAAATATCGATCAAAGCAAAAAAAGACACATCTTCCACAACTGGAATCCTCGTCTGCCCTTCCAAAGGTTACATTTTTAATTTCTTGTGATCGGTCTTCTCCAGAAGAGATCCAGAAGACAATAATCTCGCTGCAAACCCAAGAAAGTAACAACTGGAACGCTATTGTGTTCTTGACAAACCAGTTAGATCACCCGGATAGCAAGCGTTTCAACGATGACCGGATTAAACTTGCACCCATCACGGAACGGGTTGAACCCGGCAAAATTACCGCTGAATATGTCGTCTTCTGCCAGGCAGGAGATGTGTTTGACCGTGCTTTTTTGACCCATTTTTATCATTCGCTGGGCTCTGAAACGCCCGCAGATCTCACCTATTGTGATTGCGAGTATTTAGAAACGAAAATAGACCAAATCAAGCCTTTCTTCAAACCAAAAGGACAATCACCCGCTTTATTACTATCCGTCAATTATCTATCACGAGGTTTTATCCGCCTGCAAACCCTGGAGAAATTGTGGCCAAAAATCGATCACACCGCGAAGCTCGTCGCCCAGGAATATGATCTAACTCTAAGACTATGCGAAAATCATAAAATTCTTCGCCATATCCCCGAGGTATTAATAAGCCAAAAACACCTTCCAACTTCTGATGACCCCGAAATACAAAAGGTCCTCATAGACTTTCTGCGTCGACAGGGTCACACAAATATCGCAGCATCAAAGGTGAATGCAGGTGTTCGCTTTTCCTGGAAGAGCGGATCGCCCAGTTTAGCAACCGTTGTCCTTTCGAAAAATAATTACCGGTTTCTGCATCACCTGATTCCCGGACTATTAGCCACCCCTTATGAAGGACAACACACGATCTACATCGTCGATAATGGAAGCGATGACCCGGCAACGCTTGATTTTTACCGGCACATAGCCCAGGAATCTCGCGTTTCAATCCTCCCCTATCCTAAACCTTTCAACTATTCCGAGGCGATCAACCTGGGTGTGAATGAATCCAATTCTGACCTAGTTTTACTGATGAATGACGATATGGCGATCATGGATAAAATCTGGCTCGAAGAGCTTGTCCAATGGGCAATCAAACCTGAGATTGGGGTCGTAGGGGCAAAGCTCTTACGCAAAAATCGAACCATACAACACGCTGGGATCATCATTGGATTGACAGGTTTTGCCGGGCATATCTATTTAAATGCCCCCGAAAACTATCATGGTTTAATGGGTTCAACCAACTGGTACCGTAATTTCCTTGCGTTAACCGGCGCCTGTCAGATGGTTCGACGAGAGGTGTTCAATCAGGTAAATGGTTACAACGAAGCCTATCGGCTAGCCTTCGGAGATATCGACTTTTGCTTAAAAGTCTTTGAGAAAGGTTATCTGAATGTCTATTCTCCCTTTGCCCGATTATACCACTATGAGGGCAGTACGCGGGGTTATGAAACTCCTTTGGAAGATGCACGAATAGGGTACGAACGGCTTGAGCCTTATCTTATAAATGAAGATCCTTATTTCTCTCCCAATCTAACCAATAGCCGCATTCCAAAATGCATAACTCGATTACAATCCGAAGATGATCGCAAGCAGCGCATTGCTACAAGAAAAAAATACTACCTGAAAAAATAAAAACCGCTGTGAGCCAAATAGTTTCATCGGCGGTAATTGACATTTCAATTCATGGACTAAACAGATAATTCAGTACCCGATAGTTTTTCTATCACCCCAATTACAGCTGAATTGTCCAGCTCACGCATACCCATTTGAAGCATGGCATTAAATAGCTGCGTGTTCACTGCTGTGGTTGGCATCGATACGCCAAATTCCCGGGCAGTGTCCATCACAATCCCTAAATCCTTCGCCTGCATGTAGGCTTTAAACCCCGGTTGGCGATTACCTGCAAAAAGCCTGGGTGGTTTATTATCCAGCGTCCAACAGCCCGCTGCACCTCCCCGGATTGCCTCAATCACCTTTCGCGGATCTGCGCCGGCTTGTTGGGCAAAAATCAATAATTCCCCCATAGCGACCATCTGGGCTGCTACCATGATTTGGTTTGCAGCTTTGGCAATTTGACCATCTCCAAGCCCGCCCACATGGGTAATGGTCTTCCCAATTGCTTCCAGCACAGGCTTGACTTTGTGGAAAGCGTCCACCGGACCGCCGACCATGATGGTCAGCGTGCCTTCTCTGGCTCCGATGTCGCCACCGCTAACCGGAGCATCAAGCATAATCACACCTTTTTCAGCCAGGTGCTGGCCGACCATACGGGCTGTGGCTGGTTTAATGGTGGAATTGTCGATGTAGATCAATCCGTCGTGGGCTCCCGCAATTATCCCTTGGTCCCCCAAGGCGACCATTTCAACATCCGGTGAATCCGGCAGATTCGTGAAGATAACATCCACCTGTTCAGCCACTTCAGCCGGAGAATTAGCCTCAAACGCTCCCTCACTGACCAGTTCTTTGACGCTTTGGCGGCTTCGATTGTGAATCACCAGTGAAAAGCCTGCCTTTAAAATATTTCGTGCCATTGATTTCCCCATGATCCCCAAACCGATATAACCGATTTTCAAATCCATTGATCCAGTATTCCTTTCCATCTCACATCACAGACATGAATTATCCATGTACTTGCATGAAGATTTCCTCCTGTCCATTTAAAAACCACCCTGATCATACCATCTCTATTTTGACGACAGTAAATCTTAATCTACGCGCAATCCCTCAACTTTCCTTCTTGTTTCTCCCAATGTCCTTCTTCAAGTTCGTTCTTCCAGCTACCTGTGTTTATCCTCAAAAAACTGAGCCATTATCCGTCCCTATGCACGAGGCCCTGCTCCCAGGCAAACACGGCTGCTTGAGTTCGGTCGGCTAAATGCAATTTACTGAGTATATTGCTAACATGACCCTTGACCGTGTTCTCGCTAATAAATAAAGCTTCAGCAATTTCATTGTTTGAAAGCCCCCTGCCAATCAGTCGCAAAACCTCCATCTCTCGAGTAGTTAAATCTGAAAAAGGGTAAAAAGCCGCGCGTTTGGCATCATTTATTTCGAGAATCACTCGTTCCGCCACACGTGGGTGCAGTGTTGCTTCTCCAACAGCAGCTTTTTTGATAACATCCACCAGGTTTTCCATAGAAACGTCTTTAAGAACGTAAGAAATTGCCCCAGCCTGTAAGGCTGGGAAAATAAACTCATCCTGGTGATATGAGGTCAAAACAACGATTTGAGTGCGTGGTGTGATATCTTTTACTTTTCGGGTGGCTTGAACCCCACCCATGCCGCTCATAACCAGATCCATTAACACCACGTCAGGGAGCAGTTCGGTTGCCATTTGGACTGCTTCATCACCCGATGATGCTTCGCCAACCACAATAAACTCTGGTTGCGCATCCAAATATGCCCGCAAACCTTTGCGAACAACCTCATGATCATCAACAATCAATATCGTGATCTTGCGAGTGTACATCTCAAATCTCCGCTACCGGGTATGGATATCTCAAAACTATACTCGTTCCCCTGCCTGGGAAACTACTTATGATTAGCTCACCACCGATCAGAGCTGCACGTTCTTTCATAAAATCAAGCCCCATGCCTTCTCCACGCCTTTGTTCAACAACAAACCCTTTACCATCATCCTCGATGATCACAACCAGTATATACGAGCGGAAATCAAAGCTTACCCTGACTAGTTTTGCCTGGCTATGCCACAAAACATTGGCTAATGCTTCTTGAAGGATCCTGAAAATGCTTTTTTGAGCATCCAAGGGCAAGATATGCTCCTCTCCCCAGACATCAAATTCAATTGAAATTTCATTCCTTCTACGCCAATCGCTAATAAAATTTTCCGCTGCCACAACCAAACCCTTGCCCTTGATCTCTACTGGGCGCAGCTCTAGGATTAAATCAGTCAGTTCTTGGCGAACCTTTTCAATCAGCAGCTCGGCTTCCTTTAGTTGTTCATATGCTTTTTCGGGGTGTGCGTTCATGTGAACTCTGGCTGCCGCTAATTGAGCAGAGGCAGCAAAGGCTTGTTGTTTAACACTGTCATGTAGATCTCGCGCCAGGCGATTGCGTTCTTCGAGGATTGTCAACTCCTGCCGACGATCCATCAGGTTTTCTAACTGTTTCGCCATCAAGTTCAAATCTGAGGTTAGCTTTCCAATTTCATCTTTGCTGGTGTCCCTGATCGAAACTGAAAAATCACCACGAGCCCAGTCGTGTGCAGCTTGTGAAACATGGGTCAACCGACGTGTTAGCCCCTTAGCGGTCCATAATCCAAATACAGACCCGATCAAGCCAGCAAATAAGGTGATAATCAATAACGATCGCCCAATATAAAGGATAAGCTGTCCCAGGGGAAGAAATTGCCATGGAAAATGTTTGGTGGTAAACACAACGATACCCACCAGGTTGCGTTCAATGTCAAGCAATGATTCTACGGGTACAGTAACATAGCCCACGTCTGTTGGCTCAAACCTGAACACAGGGATTGCACCAATGATGCGATGCCCGGGTTCCACAATCTCATACAACAGGTTTTGATCCTCCTCGCCCTGGAGTGCGGCTCTTAATGGGCGGTCCAAACCGGGAAGGTAGTCATAAGGTATCTTTTTACCCAGATCTTCCTCAGACACGATCCCGGATGGTATTGCATAAACAAGCGTACGATCATTCAACAAATAGTAAAAATGCAGAAAATCCTTTACTCTCATTTCCAATTGAAGGCTACCAAAAACCAACAACGGGCGAGTACGTATTACTGTCCCTTGAACATCTTCAAGATATTTTCTGGCCCCATCCACATCCGGAGGCTCTGACGAAAAGAAGTGCTGCATCATCGGCGTCCATTCTTCTCTTAAATTTGCGACCAGGGTTTCAGGAGTTAAATCGATACTTAAAACAAAATAAGACATCAAGATAATCATAACGATTAATTCAACAACCAACAAAGCGCTTATCGTAACGATGGTGTAACTCAGCGTCATGCGCCAGCGTAATGATCGAAAAATCGAAAAAATATTCCGGAAAGGAGCATTGGGATTGTGTTTTTTTTGGTCAGCTTTTGTCAATTTTTCTGATTTCTTCATTGTACACGGTCAGTTAATTGAGATTATGAGTGAAAAATAATCAATTGAAAGGCAAGCTCAAATCGACCAGGTAACTCAATTTTACTTGGGATGGCTAACTCTTGCATCATCCCGAAGTGGAGTTAAAAAATCCTTCCATGATGATTAACCAAATCGAGATTTCTTTTTTGCACCTTAATTGCTCACCAGCGTTTGCAAAACACCGGTCCATCATAACAAGCCAACCAGCCGACAGGCAAAGAAGGATCAAAGGTTTGCGGCACTTCACAACTACCGCACAAACCCAATCCACATCGCATGTGGGCTTCCCACGAGAATTGGTAATCCAGTTGATGCTCACAACATATCTTTGCTAGAGCAGTTAGCATCCCGACAGGACCGCAGGCAAAAAGCGTGTCAAAGTCAGATTCTTGAAGTGCTTGCTCAACGATCGATGTCACCAGGCCTTTTTGCCCACGGGAGCCGTCGTCTGTCGTAACCGATACCTGAAAACCTAAATTCTCAAATGCCTCCGGCAATAAAATACTGTCAGAATTTTGAGCTCCTAGGCAAACAAGCACCTGCAAATTCTGTGCCTTGGCAGCCTTTGCTAAAGGTATTAACGGAGCAGAGCCGTACCCTCCGCCGACAAGAAGCAAGCGTTGACCATCTACAGAAAATCCATGTCCCAAGGGACCTTTGACCCAGATGAAATCACCAACGGATAATTTTAGAAGCGCACGACTGAAAGGACCCACGCCAACAACCAGCAAACAAAACGGGTCTATCGAGGCAATACTGAAGGGTTTTTCTCCAATTCCAGGTAACCAAATCATCACAAATTGACCAGGTTGGGCATCGATGGATCCTTCAAGCGATAACCAGCAGGTTGTTTGATTAACCCAAAAGAGTTTTTGAACCTGCCTGATTTCAAATCCGCCTCTCATGCTTTGTGCGCCTTTCCGATAATTTCGCCAACCGATCGATACTTGTGTTGTTCTAAAAACGCAATCATTTCGGCTTTGATTAATTCAAAAGCATCCGGTCCTCGATACCATAACGCAGACCCGACGCCAACAGCCGTTGCCCCTGCCATCATCATCTCGATGGCATCCCGCCCGGTAAGCACTCCCCCTGTCCCGATGATGGGGACCTCTACAGCTTGAGCAATCTCAGCAATGCAATGCAGCGCAATCGGTTTCAGGGCGGGACCCGAAATCCCTCCGCTGCAATTGAACAGGACAGGCCGGGAGGCATCAGCGTTGATTAACATGCCCGGCATGGTATTGATCGCAGTAATTGCGTTTGCACCGGCTTCAACCACTGCTCGGGCGATCCTACCGATATCAGGCACATTTGGCGCCAATTTGACCGTGATCGGAATATCACCGACAGCTTGCTTTACAGACCGTGTCACATCGGCAGCGCTACGCCAATCAGCAGCGAAGGGCAGGCCAAAGTCATCCTGTACGTTGGGACAGGAAATATTCACCTCAATCATATCAGGCTCAACCACAGAAATTGCTCTTGCTACCTGCCCAAATGCTTCTACCGTTCCGGCAAAAATGCTGGCGATTAAGGGAGTTTTCAATGGGGACAATTTTTCATGCGCTTCTTTTATTAAATGAACTTCCTCTTCGACTCCGGGGTTGGTTAATCCAATGGCATTGATCAAACCATGTTCCCATTCAGCCATAACAGGATTAGGATGCCCGACGCGTGGCTCCGGACCACAGCTTTTGGCGGTAACGGCGCCAGCACCTGCCAGCGCAATCCGCTCAAGCAAAGTCGGGCTCGTGCCCATCACTCCTGATGCCAAAACCAAAGGGTTATTAAGCACGATTTTTCCAATGCTGACATTGATGTTTGGAATTGGCAAACTTATCATCCTCTCAATGAATGTTCTCAAGCCATGTGATTGAGAATTTCTGTTCCAATTGTAGTCGTATCAACCAATGTTTTTTATAATTAAATGTTGGTTTAATTATAAGGCAAAGGCGAAGTTAACAAGCCACCATTTTTGGGTTTTGTAATCAAATTCATTGGCAAAAGTCTGAGATCGCGGTAGAATAAAATCGGTTCGCATGCGGGCGTCGCCAAGTGGTAAGGCAGTAGCTTCCCAAGCTACCATTCGTGGGTTCGAGTCCCATCGCCCGCTTTTCTCTTTCCTACAGGAATAAAAAAACACCTCTTGTTTACAGAGGTGTTTAATAAATATTTTCTACCATTAGCTCATAAAAAAATATGTACAGCTCAATGCGATTAATACCTGTCCGCCTGCGTAGTAAAGTGGGCCAAGTTGGAAGTTCATCGGCTTGTAAAATCGCCGAATCCCGTATTCAATGTCACCCATTGCAACCAGGGTAGCGCCGATCGCAACCATCCATGCAGAGACCTGGGAAAAACTTCCGCCAAACAGCGTCGATATCGCCCGCGTCACCATAAATATCACTACCAGCAAAAAGATCAGCACCGGCGCGCGAAAATCACCCAGCCCTTTCCAATATAACCGCGCCAGGAACAGGTAAATCAACAGCGCCACAACGCCAACAATGATGTCCTGAGACTGAAAACCACTAAAAAGCGTGAAAGCGATTGCATATTCCAGGTAGGCAATGAAAAATACAACCATTGCTGCAAAAAGAATCCGATCATTGCTCATATCGATATTGAAAATATCCCCCAACAAACACAGGCCCAGGCCAACCAGAATCCAGGTGGTATAACCCGGGTTGACATTTGGGCTGAGGTAACTCAACACAGCGATGATAATCGCCAGGAAGGTCAGCGCTGGCTGGGTCACCTTTATCATTTTCAGATTATTGCGATTGCGGGCGATCATGTACAAGATGATCAAGACAAGAGAAAAGGGAACAGGAATCAATGAATAATTCATCGTCATCATATCTCCTTATTTCACATCATCAGGACGAACTTCACGCCCTGTAGCGGCTGATTGCAGTGCAGCCAGAGAGAATTGCAAAACCGCCTTACCCGTCGGGCCATCCAGCCGTGGCTGACCACCCGTCTTCAATTTTTCGATGAAATCGATCGTTGTCGCAGTAAAGCTATCATGCCATTCTTCGCCATCCACGGGGATGGATGTTGTTTTTCCATCCTTGAAGACCATCAACGGAGGAAGGTCGACGGTTTTTGCAGTGTAGCGATTGATGAAAATGATGCCCTTCTCGCCAATGACCTCGATGCGATCATCATCACAATAATACAGCGAGTCAATGTGCATCTTCGGGGTATATTCGATGTCGAGCTGACCAAAGCAGTGAGGAGCTTTATATTGAAACATGATCATCGCCGGGGCATCAATATTAACCAAACCTGCAGCCTCCCTGACAGGTGTGTGCTCAATCCAGGCATATACCCTTTCCACAGGTCCACCTAAATAATAGCCCGCTGAAAACAGGTGGTGTCCATGGTCAAAGACCAACGGTCCGCCACCGCATAACTTCTCGTTGAAACGCCATGCCCAAGCCGACAGGGGCACTTCCCATGAAGTGCCCGAGCCGGTGTTAATATGCATACGCACGGCGCGCACCGAGCCGATCTCGCCAGCGTCGATCATTTCCCTGGCTTTCACCACTGGCGAATAATAGACCATCGTCTCATAAACCCTGAGCAATACACCTGCCTTGTTAGCCGAGAAGATCATTTCATCTGCCTCAGCAGCAGAAAGCGCCATGGGCTTCTGCACTGAGATGTGCTTGCCTGCCTGCGCAGCCTGAACCGTCATAGAACAATGCAGGTGATGTGGAGTGAGCAACTCTACCACGTCGATTTCTTGATCATCGAGCACCTGTTGGTAATCGGTATACACCTTCTCCACACCCCATGACCGGGCTTGGTGTTGAGCGCGCGATTTGTTGGTGTCGCAGACAGCTGCAATGATGGCATCCTGACGGCCGTGATAGCCAATCTCATGTAAGTCTGAAATGCGACCACATCCGACGATGGCAACTCGGATCGGTTTCATAATTTCTCCTTATTCTTTTGAATCCTGTTCTTTTTCAGCCCGTGCTGCAGCGTCCATGGCTTCAAGCTTTGCCCGCACTATTGCGTGGGTCTTGCGGGTAATTGGATACTTGAACAGAAAAGGTAAGGTGATGAAAATAAAAATCGCTGGAACCAAACCAAAGAAAAGACGAATTCCCAGAAGGGCATGCGGAGTCTGCGCCACGTTCGGCACATAGCCAAAACCGCTTAAAATCCAGCCAACACCTGCCAGCGCCAGGGCTTCTGAAAGCTTGGTTGCCAATCCCCAAACACCATAATACATTCCCGATCGTTGCTGACCGGTCTCCGCACGATCATAATCGCCCACATCTGCAACCATAGCCCAGGGATAGATCCAGTTGACAGCAAAGCCAAAACCAACCAGCACGAACAAAAGATAAAGGAGATTGGTGGGTTTGTTAGGTAGAAAGAAAGTGATCAGAACAGCGATAGCGCCAATCCCCATCCCGATTGCATATACGGGGCCCTTATCCATCTTCTTGCCCAGCCACTGCCAAAAAGGCAGCGAGAGGGTAACACAGATCAGCATCAAACCCATAGCAATTGAAATTTGATCTTTCATCAAGAGTTGGTATTCCACGTAATATGCCATCAAAATCTTACAGAAGGCGAAGGAGATATTCAGGGTGAAGTAGATGATACACAATTGAACGAAAGCCTTGTTCTTGAAGGCATTGCCAAAGGATTTTAGCGGAGAGGTTTCGGGTTCAGCAACAGCCAGGTCCTTGCGCTCACGGAAACCAAGGGCGGAGATTATCAATACTAATCCAGCAAAAATGCCATAGGCAATACCAATGAAAGCCCAACCGGTGCGCTGTACGGCAAACATACCAACGATTGCAGGTGTCAACGCTGCCCCCACCAGATAAGCAGGCACGGCCATAGCCATGCGGTATGTGGTCAGGCTTGAGCGTTCATCGTAATCATCGGTTAATTCTGCAGTCAGCGCGTAGTAAGGAACATTGGTCAGTGTCCAGATCGTATCAAAGAGCAAGAAAGTGGCAGCGATCCAGAAAAAAGCCCAAACTCGATTCTGGGTGGGGACGAACCACAGAAGTGCAATTGCAATCGCCAGGGGGATTGCGCCGAACAACATAAACACCCGACGCTTCCCAAAGCGGCTTTTCGTGCGGTCTGTAAACCAACCAAACAGCGGATCGTTAATTGCATCCCATATCTTACCGATGAGCAGGGCATTACCTGCCAGGGCAGGCGGAATGAGAGCGCCATCGGTGTAGAACTTCATCAGGAAGAATTGAACAGCGGAATTAACCAAGGCATTTCCCAGGTCACCAATTCCATAAAAGATTTTTGTGCGCTTACTTAACTTGTTTGCATTTTCTGCCATGCTATTCTCCTTTTAAACATAATTTAGTGTTTAATCAGTCCTTCCAGCGTTGACTTGAGGAGGGGATCAGCCTCCAGTCCTGCCATCAGTGCTGCCTGGAACGTTGGAAAATCAAGTACTGGATGAAGCACCTCCTTCGGCAGGACTTTTACAATCTCTGCCATCGATTTATGGGTTGACTGTGAAACCTGCTTCAGTAAATGGCGAGCTTGTGCTTGCGGTTCAGCTCGCTGAGTGGGATATCCGCTGCCGGTTTCTGTGATAAAGAGGTTATCGAAGATCATGCTCAGGTTCACATCCCCTGCCCATCCGTACCCCTGGTTGAGCGCCAGCGAGATGCAATTTCCAGCATTGATGCGTGCAAACAAGAAAGCGTCTAACGGGGTCAAAATGTGTCCGCAAAACACGCCCGGGTATTGCATGACGGCATTATGGTAACCCAACCCGGTACCACAACCGCCAATGACAAAATCCACGATACCGAGGTGCAGCAAGAGGGCGGACATCAATCCAGTGTGGATATACAGCAGGGCGGGCATGTCTCCGCTTCGCGTATTACCCAGGTTGAGTACCTCATGTCCCCGACCTGCAAGCGCGGTCAAAATGTCAGCATTTTTATCAGCAGCGCTGATCTCATTGATAACAGCAATTTTCATATGAGCTCCTTGAACAAATAAGAGAAGAGGCGAATGCGTATTTGTTTGTCCAAATTACCTCTTCCTTTCCATCACGCGCATCGCAGCAGCAATAATGTTTTCAACCGAGAGTCCAGAATGATCCATCAGTTTGTCCAGATCCCGACCAGTCACGCAAAAGCGGTCCGGGATGCCAACCCGCTCGATTGGGATTGGAACCGTCTCTGCCAGTGCTTCAGCCACCGCGCTACCCAGCCCACCAATAATGTTGTGCTCCTCAGCGGTGACCACTGCTCCGGTTTCCTCGGCTGCTGAGATCAGCAATTCACGATCAAGAGGCTTAAGCGTGTGGACCTCCAACAGGCGGGCATCGATGCCGATTGCTGAGAGTTTTTCCGCTGCAACGTAGCAGCGCCCGACCATTGTCCCCGTAGCAACCAGGGTCAGGTCATCGCCTGAGCGCAACAAACTTCCTTTTCCTATCTCCAACTTTGTGCCCGACTGGTAGACCGGCAGCGCCCCGGCCCGACTGAGTCGCAAATAAACCGGACCATCATATTCAGCAATGAGCGGCACCCAGGCTGCAGCCTCAGCTGCATCAGCTGGAACAATAACGGTCATGTTTGGTAGAGCGCGCACATTCGCCAGATCGCTGATCGAGTAGTGAGTTGCACCGTCCTTAAAGTCTGAAACACCAGCATAGCTGGCAGCGATCTTCACATTTGTATGGGCATAGCAAACACAGGTACGAATCTGTTCCAGAGCGCGCAACGATAGGATTGAAGCAAAGCCGTTGATGAAGGTCAAGAAACCACCCAGAGCCAGACCGACGGCGACATCCACCATGCAAGGTTCAGCGATGCCAATATTGAAAAAACGATCAGGAAATCTCTCGGCAAAGAATTTAGAGAGTGTTGAGGCTGAAGTATCCACATCCAGAGCAACCAGACGCTGATTTGTCTCTCCATACTCAGCCAGCGCCCGTCCATAAGCCTCACGCATTGAAAGATCAGTCATTTTCCACCTCCCCCAGCTCAATCAGAGCTTGCTTAAACTGTTCGGTGTTTGGAACATTGCCGTGCCAGTAGGATAGATTCTCCATGAATGAAACGCCGCGTCCCTTGGTGGTATACGCGATCACAGCCGTTGGTCGGTTATGGATCTGATGCGCCAGGTCCAGTGCTCCTGCGACAGCCTGCACCGAGTGACCGTTGACCTCAACAACATGCCAGCCACAGGCTGCCCATTTGTCTGCCAGCGGCTCGAGCGGCATGACCGCAGAAACGGGGCCGTCCAGCTGGACGTTGTTGTAGTCAATGATCGCGGTCAGGTTCGCCAGGCGAAATTTTGAAGCAGCCATCGCCCCCTCCCAGACAATTCCTCCCTGGCACTCTCCGTCACCAAGTAGTACATAGGTCCGATAGCTCATCTTGTTCAACCGTGCTGACAGTCCAAGCCCTACCCCAACTGCGACCCCATGCCCGAGCAAACCGCTGGTCATGTCCACACCCGGAGTTTTAAAGCGGTCTGGATGCCCCTGGTGCGGACAGTCCAGCTCGCCCCAAGTATCCAGTTCGGAGCGTGGGAAAAATCCACGCCGGGCCAGGGCAGCATAGTACACGGCTGAAGCATGCCCTTTACTGAGGATAAATCGATCGCGTTCTTCCCACTCAGGTCGGGAAGGATCGATCTGCAGGACGTGAAAGTAAAGCACAGCCATGATCTCTGCTGCTGAAAGTGCACCGCCCGGGTGGCCGGCTCCCCGGTTATAGATCAGTTTGAGGCTGTCAACACGCAAACAACGTGCGATCTCCTCCAGTTCAAACGTTTTTTCAAGGGTT
>Ga0208694_1002481_pt1 | contig 19499 bp, 17 predicted proteins | sample AD_UKC078_MetaG_FD_184442 | JGI IMG/M metagenome (GOLD analysis project Ga0208694, IMG submission 184442) | Active sludge microbial communities of municipal wastewater-treating anaerobic digesters from USA - AD_UKC078_MetaG (SPAdes) (version 2) | ecosystem: Engineered > Bioreactor > Anaerobic >...
TCCAGCCGAAGAGTATGGGGCTGACGATCGAGGCGGAAAACGAGAAGAAATAGTAGTAACCCGTGAAGCGCCCGATCTTGTCATGCGATGCCAGCTCGACAACCATGGGGAGCGAGTTGATGTTGACACACGCCCAACCGATGCCGGCACACGCCAAGAGTGCGATAACGACGATCTGTTTGATCATGGACGATGCGGGATTCAGCACATCGATTCCGAATACCGTCATGATGGGGTTGATGAAGACCATCGGCATCAGGAAAATCAAAAGCAGAATCAGTCCCGTGACAATCGTTTTCTTGCGACCGTGCTTACTTGCGATCATGCCGGCGGGGAGAGCGAACGCAACAAATGTCAAGGAGAACGAGGTCAGCATAATGGTCGCCGTTCCCTTGTCGACATGTAGCGTATTCGTCGCGAAGAGGGTAAAGAACGTCTCAATACCGTTGTAGGCACAGAACCAGAAGAAGATCGCACCCAAGAGCAGGATAAGACTGCGTTTCTCTCCTACGGTCAGCTTCCGATCGACCCCTCCCATTTCCTTGATTTCCTTGGCGTCTTCCTGATCTTTTAAGTATGTTTCGGAAAACTCTTTTGCCGTGAGGCGTCTCGTAACTGATTCGCGCTGGGCGCGACGCCACATATCGGCGACAGGTTCTCGGACAAAAAGAATCAGACATACGAGGGCGGCGACCATGATCACGGAACCCATCCCGAACGTGAGTCTGCCGGATCCGTCCAGTTTCGCAAGGTAACCGCCTGCGAGGAAGGCGATGATGCTTCCGATTCCGCCCATTAAGTTGATGAGCCCGTTTGCCTTGCTGCGCAGCGGGCGCGGCGTGATGTCTGGCATGAGTGCGATGACGGGAGAGCGCCAGAACGACATAATTAAGTTGAAGCACACAATGAAACCCATCATGAGCCAGAGCGTTTTTGCCCAAGGAATCAAGAAGAAAAAGAGCGCCGAAAGCGGGATGCCGACCATGATCCACGGCATCCGTCGTCCGTATCGCGTAAACGTTCTATCACTAAATGTACCGACGAGCGGCTGAAAGATGATACCGAAGACGTTATCGATCGTCATGATGGCGCCGATGATCGTCGTGGAGAGCATGAAACGCTCTTCAAGAAGGACCGGCACCAAGCTGTTGTACAGGCTCCAAGCCAATGAGCTCGCTAAAAAGCCGAAACCCAAAAGCAGCGTTTTCTTATAGTCGAGTTTTCCGGTTAAGTTTGACATACACACCTCCACTTATAGCGTCTTTATGTGCTCATTGTACCAAATGACGAGTAGATGCATGGCATTTGCAAGAAGCCGATATTACGTTCATGTAAGTTTATTACTGATAAATCATTAGGGAAACAAGGGGCTGTCTCAAAACCGCTAAATAGTATCGGGATCGATACAACATCTTTCCTTTGTGGAAACCGAGAGCGCAAAGTCCAAAATATCGATATTAACTGCAAAACTGTGCATGGGCATCGACGTAAAGTCCAAAATGGCGAAATTAACTGCAAAACTGCGCACTAGCGTAGGCATAAAATCCAGAAAATCGATATTAACTGAAAAATTGTACACCGTTTGGAGCTTCGGGGTAAATAGCACGACCCAAAGGGAGGTTGTTCTCTTCATTGCTCTTAATGAGCGGTTTTGAGACAATCCCTTAGTAATCATGATCCAATTTTTCGGAGGTCAGTCAGACGATTTCAACGTTCCACTCTCGGATCTCGCCATCACAATTCTCTTCAATCGTTTTGAGGATGGATTGTTCAAGTTCGTGGGCACCCGCCTCCGTCAAGACAACGCCGGCGATGCCAAGGCACAGAGTCTGTTGGGCATCTTGGCAGTCCACTTCTTTGACGGAGACGCGATGGCGACGCGTCAGTCGGTCGATCAGACCATACCTGACTTTTCGCTTATCTTTGAGCGATGTGCTCCAAGGCAGGTGGAGCACGACTTCAATCACGAGCACATGCATGGCGCCGTTAATCCTTTCCCGGAGTATTGCATGTTTCCAGTTCATACTCCAACTTGACGAGGAAGGCGATCGCATCAGAATCGACGATACGCCCTTCAACGGACAGTCGGTTGTCGTTTTCCGGGTCGGGGATTACATAGAGCACCAGTTTGTCAAAGAGTTTGGCTTCGTTTACGAACTGGATGTGGAGTTTGCGCACGACAAGTTCCTCTTTTAACGGGTCAATCGCGAGATGTGTGCCTGCGGCGTCGATGGCGAGTCCCACGTAGTAAGAACTGTGTAGATGCGTGTTCGTGTCAAGGCCACCAAGCTGTACCTGGTAGCGCATCACTTCACGTTCATCGGAGTTGTCGAGAACCGATTTTAGGCGCGGGATATTCTCCATGTTGGCGACAGCGGGATCGTTCACCATTGCCATTTTTTCGAGGTCGACGACGGACGACGGACGCATCGGCCTGTGGTCATTGAGCGTACACAAGATCCATTCCGATGAAGCCGCCCCGAAAAAGTTGGCTTCATCGATGGAATTTCGGTAATAACGATTTTCACGGAACAGTCGGACGCCTCGCGATCCTCGCGGCCACGTGTCGACCACGAGTATGTCTTCTGCTTTTGGGAGTTCTCCGGTAAAAGAGAATGTGTTAGCGAGGAGTATCCAGCAGAAACCGCGCTCGCGAATGTCATCAGACTTGCCGTCGAATCGCGCGCAACTGTGGTCGTCGCTGTCTTGCGCCAGAGCCATTAAACGGTGCAGGTGCACGTGGCGTTGCGGATTGCAGTCTTGGTATAAAATTCTGTAGCGTGCGATCGTGTGGCCGTTGTCTAAATGAGTCAGCTGTTCCGATAAGAGCATAAAATGCTTACGTCCTTTCTGGTAGATATACCCCCAGTTTCGCAAGTATCGCCATTTCAAGGCAGAGCTAAACGCAAGCTTTAGCGTATCATCAGATTGCGTCGCCATTGTGACGAAAAGACGTTTTTTCGCCACATTAATAACTTCGTCACAATTGAGTGAGATAATATCATCTGCGCGATGAGCTTTTCCATACAAGAGCTAGCAGTACATATCATGCACAGATCTGATACATGTGAAATGGCTAGTGCCCTTTCGATCACCGGAAAGAACGAAACGGCGGGGGAGCTCTTCTCTGTAAGGAGGTTGAAGTAATGTTTGACATAAATAAAAATGCTGAGGCGTTGCGGAAAAATCCGGGATATCGAACGCTTTTCAGGATGGCAGCCGAGTTTGGTGAAGGGGACGTCATGGAGATGTACACCGACGGGGGCGTTGTAAAGATCACATACCCGGAATTTCTTGGAATGGTCGACGAGACGACACGCCGGCTTTCGGCGTTCTTCGAGACGAGCGATATGAAGCAGGCGGTAGAGAGGAAAGAGCGTGAGCTCGATCCGGACGATCCCGGCAGACGCGGATGGGTCGGCATCAAATTGCCGAACAGCCCAACGTTCGCCTCACTGTTTTGGGCTGTGATGGCTTCCGGGCATCCAGTCGTTCTCATCGATTCACGTGCGTCCGATCCTTTGACGGATATATTGGCGAAGGAAACAGGCATTATCGCGCTGATTACGGATGAAGCGCCCACGCGCGAGACACCGTATCCGATCGTGACGGCGGACAGGTTCGTTCCCGACTGGCGCGACCCTAAAGTGCTTCATGTCAACAGCAGAAAGAACGGGGACGAGGCGACCGATAAAGCGGAAGATCGACCGGATTGGGCAGGACACATCACACTCTGCACGAGCGGCACGACGGGATTGTCTCGCTGTTACGTGCACGACGACATGGGGATCACCGAGCAGTATATGTGCCTGATACCGCTGACTCAAGAGACGAATCGTTGGTCCCGTGCCGGTATCCGCGAGAAGACACTCGCATTCATCCCGTGGCACCATGTCTTCGGCATTATCGTCTGTTTTATTTTCCCGTTGGTGATGGGTAACATGATGGTGATTCCTTCGAAGCCGTCACCGGAGGCTATTGTACAGGCATGTCAGGGAAGCGGCGTGACGCAACTTGTCGCCATACCTGCTGTATGGAACGGGATTGCCCGCATTGTTAAAAAACGATTCGTCGAAGCAACCGGTAACACGGAAGAAGAGTTCGACGCCATGATTGACCTTTCTCTTTCTTACCAGCAAGCGGGCGTTGACTTGCCACCCATGGTGGCCGGTATTCTCGGCGTTATTCGCAGTCAGTTGTTCGGTGATGACTTATATCTCGGAGTCAGCGGTGGCGGATACATTCTTCCCGAGGCGCTTCGCACGATCAACGGACTCGGCTATTATCTCGTCAACGGCTACGGTATGACGGAGATCGGCATTTTCTCTGTGGTGAACAGCGAAGATGTCGAGCTCCGCCTCGACGGCAATGTCGGTCGTCCCTTTTACCGCAATTCGCTTCAAATTGCTCCGCTGGAGGGAGAGTCCGCAAAGGATAATACGGACGGACACGGAGAATTGCTCGTTCGCAATGACGTCGTCTATATTGGTACACTGAGGAACGGGCGTTTCCAGAAGCGCGACCGCAACGAGTGGTTCCGAACGGGTGACATCGGACGCTATCAAGATGGAAAGGTTTACCTAGACGGACGCGTGAAAGATATCATCCTGAAAGCCGACGGTGAGAATCTCTATCCCGATGAGCTGGAGGGCGTATACGAAACGATTCCGGGCGTACAGCGACTTGTCATCTTCGGTCTATCCGATGGCCATTACGACGAAGTGGCACTCATGGTCGAGACCGTTCCAGGCGCCGACCCTCACACACTGGCGGAGGTCGTTGTCGACATCAATGCCAAGGTCCCGATGAACCATCAAGTTCAGCGATTCTTTGTATCAGATAAACCGCTAGAGCTTTCCGCTTCGGCAAAAGTGCGCAGAGGTCCTATCGCCGACGCTGTTGCGAAGGGTGAATGGCCGATGCGTGAATACCCTCTGACGTCTCAACAAGTTGTCGCCGACGAAGAGATACTGACAGAAGTCGAAAAACAGATCTCCACATATTTTATTCCGGAACTTGCCGCAGATCCCGCCTTCTTTGAAGTGCGTAGGGCGGTTCAGGAGATGATTGCCGAGATATTGACGCTCCCCCTTGAACAGATCAAGCCGACATCATGGTTTGCGCAAGACCTAGGTGGCGACAGCCTGCAAAGCATTTCACTTCTCACGTACGCGGAAGAAAAATACGCCTTGAGAATCGATGAGCGACTCTTTAACCGAGATTTGACGGTCAATGATATCGCTGCGCTCGTCTACAGAAGAATCGGCGGCGAGTTCGCCGATGAGTCGCGTCCCGTCGATGGTGCATCGGAGGACAAGCCGGTTCAGCGCATCAAAACCTTTGAGGAAACACCGGAATATCTGGCATTTAAGGCGCGTCGTGATTCGCTTGCGTCGGCCGTCGAAATGTTTGGGAATCCTTATTTTGTTGCACAGGACTCATCGCTCCGCGATGTTTCCTACATCGGCGACAAGAAGATGATCAATTTCGCCTCCTATAACTATGTCGGAATGTCGGGCGACCCTGAGGTAAACGAAGCGGCGATCGAAGCCGTCAAACAGTACGGGACATCCGCCAGCGGCAGTCGGTTGTTGGCAGGCGAAAAAAAGGTTCACCAGGAATTGGAGCGAAAGCTCGCGAACTGGAAAGGAACGGAGGATGCGATCGTACTCGTGGGAGGCCACTCTACGAACGTCACCTTCATCGGCAACTTCTGTTCGGAGAACGACCTCATCCTGTACGACGTGTTAATCCACAACTCGATTACGGAAGGTATCCGTATGTCACTCGCCGATGCAAGACCCTTCCCGCACAACGACTACCGCGCTCTCGAAAACATTCTTGAGAATCGTCGCGATCGCTACGAGAAAGTTCTGATCGTCATAGAAGGCGCCTATAGTATGGACGGCGATGTCGCACCCGTTCCCGAGTTTGTCCGAATCAAAAAAGAATACGACTGTTTCCTGATGGTCGATGAAGCGCACTCGATGCTGGTTCTCGGCGAATCGGGCCGCGGCGTGGACGAGCATTTCGGCATTGACCCGAAAGATATCGACATCCACATGGGTACGCTTTCTAAAGGATTCGGAACGTGTGGCGGCTATCTGGCGGGAAGTCACAATCTTATCGAGTACCTCCGTTACAATTTGCCTGGCTTCGTCTTTTCTGTCGGCATCAGCCCGCCGCTCGCCGCAGCCGTCGTCAAAGCGATTGAGATTATGGAGCGCGATAACAGCCGCATCAATAGGTTGCACCGGAACATCGCTATTTTCATGCGTGAGGCGGAGCGACACGGCTTTGACACTTGTCTTGCCGGCGAGACGGCCGTCACGCCGATTATGATCGGACCGGATGAGCTTGCGTTCATGCTTTCGAAGCAACTCGAAGAAGACGGCATTATTGTGCCGCCCGCCGTGTTCCCGGCAGTTGCACGCGGTCAAGCGAGACTTCGTTTCTGCTTGACAAGCGAACACACGGAGGAGCAAATTGTATATGCGCTTGAAAGGCTCCAGGAACGTTTGCAGCCTTTCTTGGATCAGTAGAAGAGATGTTACCATCGCTATTGCTGTACGACATGCTGGTTGATAAGTACGAGCGGTGGTTCGAAGGTGCGCACATCCATGTGCCATCTAGGTAACAAGCCGGTTGACAAGTACGAGTAGAGGTTAGCAAATTCTCCGTTCGTTTTTTGGGGCGGAAGTCAAGGACGGATTTGGCGGAGGCGTTTTCGTCGCGATCCGAGCAGGTAAAAGAGAATGAAAAAAGAAGCGACCTATGCCATTTACTGGTATTTCTCTCTCGCCCCTTTTCTGACGGCAATTCCGCTTTTCTTCCTCATGCCGGAAAAGGTTCCTGCTCGCATCCTTGCGTTTACCGTGATTGAACGTCTGGGGACGCGATGGGAGCTGTTCCTTATACCGTTGAGTTGGTTGATCGCCTCCGTAATCCTAGACGTTATTTTTCGCATGATTGAAAGAACATCCGGCGCCGTATTGCCTATGCGGATGGTCGTGACGCGCATTCTCATGGCGCTTATTTTCTGCACGCTCGCCATCTATATGGAGTTGATTCTTTATCGCACGGCGATGATCTATATCTGAACGAAAGATGCACTGAAAATCAGCTTGACAATTTGGTCAATGATTGAACCTCGGGCAGGATCTTCCTGTTCGAGGTTAACGTGTCAACCGCCGTCATCCTTGAGCGAGGACACTCGAAGAAACGGACATGGGTGATTCTTTATTTCTCAGCGGGAAATGAAGTCAAGTCGTTAACTACTTCAGAGGCGAGGAGAAACCCTGCGACAGGCGGGACGAAGGGGACGCTCCCGATTGTTCCGTTTTCAACCCCGATCGGCGTGACGGGCGGTTCTTCGGAAAAGACGACTTTAACGTGTTCAATATCTCTCTTCCGTAATTCGCGCCGGACGATTCGAGCGAGAGGGTCGGTGTGTGTCTCGGACAAATCGGCAATTTTCAAACGCGTCGGGTCGAGTCGATTGCCCGTGCCCATGGAGACGATGATAGGGATTCCCAGAGCCTCCGCAGTGGCGATCAGGTCGATTTTCGCCGAAAGTGAATCGATGGCGTCGATGACGTAGTCGATCGGAGCGAAACGACGAAGAACATCGCCAATCTCTCCCGCCATAAGCGGCTCATCTATTGTGTCGACGATCAGTCGACTATTGATGTCGTGTAGGCGGCATCGCGCGACCTGGCACTTCGGTTGTCCCATCGTGCTCTCAAGCGCAAAGAGCTGTCGATTGAGATTCGAGGGCGTAACGACATCACCGTCGATGAGAATCAACCTTCCCACGCCGGCTCTCGCCAGCGCCTCAGCCGCCCACGAACCGACGCCCCCAAGCCCCGCGACGAGAACGCTCTTCTGAGAGAGCGTCTCGACGGCTTTATCGGATAGAAGTGCACGCGTGCGGTCGAAGCGTGATTCTGTTAACACTGAATAAGTCTCCTCATTGTAATGACTATACGGGTGCAACTATAGAAGTACCCTCTCCCGATTATACTAATACATAAAACAGCAAGGGTTTTACTTGCGACTAAAAACCTTCATGATGATACATGAATGGGCAAAGGAATTCATTCATACGACTCATCTCTTATGAAAGCCAGCGTATGGAATAAGCATTAATTGGGGCAGTTTTCTGAGTGGAAATAGGCACATCACAAAAGATGTCGATGAATCCCATTACGGAGATAGTTGCATAGCTAATATTATTTCATCAAATTAATAAATGTTACCAAGCTCTTCTGCCGTTAACTTCGTTACTAACTGCGATCTGTACTTCTCTACTTCAGGTATGCGTCTTCCTGTCATGCGATGGCAGTCCGTGCCCAAAAACTGTACATATCCCTGTTTGATGTACTTCAGGAATCTTTGTTTTGCCATCAAGCCTGCATCTAAGAAATCCAAGTTAAGTTGCATATAAACACCTAGGTTTGCAAACTGCTTAAAAACCTTCCCTTTCAACATGAAAGGATATCGATCAATGTGCGCTAGGACTATTTTGACAGGATACCTAGAGTAGATCTCTTCAATCAATCTCAGTTCACGCTCCGGCGTCGACTTCGGCGAAGACATCTCAAGCAGAAGAAAATCCGTTCCCTCAATACAGAGATCGTTCAAGTTGGCATAGTTAAAAATAGCGGGAATAGCGTAGACCTCCGCTCCTAGCCGGTGTTTCATACCGTAACGATCTAGGATCGGCTTTAGCAGTCGGTACGATTCCGTTCTTCTACTTAGGAATTTATCAACTGCTTCCTTGTGTGAGTAATAGTGGGGTGTTAGATATACTTCTTCAATTCCCTGTTCGCTGAGAGCGCGAATCATTTGCTCGGACTCTTCGACACTTCTTGCGCCATCGTCCATGCCAGGTAAAAGGTGCGTGTGGGAATCAATAAAATTGAAAAACTGCATCCTTTTCTTTTGTTCCTTTATCAAGAGTCGCTCTTGTCCCCCTCAGTTCCATAACCATAACTGTAACCGTAGCCATAGCCATAGCCCTGTTTAGAAAAATCGACGTCATTTAATATGGTACCCAGAATGGTTGCTTGAGCCTTCTCCAAGGTTTCTATTGTCTGTTTCAATGCCGGCTTTGTCGACTGCCCCGCCCTTGTCACAATGACGACACCGTCCGTGTGTGCGGCAAAGGAGCAGGCATCTGTCACCTGTAAGACCGGTGGCGTATCGATGATGATGTAATCGAACTGCTTTCTTAGCATCCTAAGAAAGCTCCGAAACAGCTTGCCCGACAAGAAGACTGTAGAATTCGGCACCCTTGTGCCACTCGTCATCACATGGAAATTTTCTTTTTGGTTATAAAAACAGGATTCGGGAAAGGTATTTTTGTTTGAAAGAAAGTCAGTTAGCCCTGGTTTGTTTGGAACGTTCAAGTAGCGGTGTAGCTTTGGAGCGTGCAAATCACAGTCTACGACGATTACCTTGTTCTCCTGGATGTTGCCAAAAGCTCTAGCCAAATTGATGGAACAAAAGGTTTTTCCTTCACTCCGTAAGCCACTCGTAATGATGAAGACCTTTCCGTTGTCGGCATCTTTGATGATGGAATAGTCAATATTGATCCTTGCACTATTAAAGTGCTCTCGAACCAAATCCCTGTTTTCGTTGACAAGCTCTATTTTTTGTCTGCTAGCAGGATCGCGTCTTCTTGCTTTCAGTTTGTTGTTCTTCGCCATTCTATTGATTCCTATCCCTCTTATCAGCTAATCTTCGGCACAACACCGATGATCGTAATGTCAAAATTCTTCGTAATGTCCTCTTCTGTCCTGATTTTAATGTTGAACATGTCGATTATGATCGCCAGCATAGAGCCTAAAAAAAGACCGAGGACGAGTCCCAAGGCTGTGTTGCGCATAACGTGAGGAGTCGATTGTGTTGCGGCACGTAGCGGTTGATCAATGACAGTCAAAGTCGCGGTGGACTTGATTTCGTTCATAGCATCCGGCGCGACCGTGGCAATGGTTGATGCTATTATCAAAGACAGATCGGGATCGGTTGTGCGTACACTAGCCTCAAGGATCTCCGTGTCTTGTACGCTCTTATAACTGACCATATCCCTCAATTCTGTTACTGACAGGTCTACCCCAAGTTCTTCGACAAGCAGGTTGTAAAATGAATTCGTCTTCATCAACTCTATGTACGTGTTGGCGATTCTCTGGGCAAGGTTTACAGCCTGAAGACCTACTCCAGGGTTATCCTCATCCGTCATCGCCGCCTCAATGTAGAATTTCACTGTAGAGTCATAAGTAGGAACAATGACAAATTTATTGACCGCCCAGAAAAGTCCGGCAAAAAGTACCGTAATTAAAATAACCAGCACGATATGATTTTTCAGGCTCAATAATATATCAACAAGAGAAATCTCTGTTGTTTGATCTCTATCTTTTTCTTGATTCATGGGCTTCCTCTAAAAAAGTAATTTGACCAGAGCCATTGTACACTATTAATTGCTTTTAGGGTAGGCAAATAATTCCACACTGCCACGTGGTATCATATCTTCGTGCCAAACCACAATAAGATTTCATAGTTTGGAGTCAATATGAAAAAAGTAGATGTAGCCATTATCGGTGCCGGTCTAGCAGGAATTTTTGCCGCTTACGAGCTTGTCGTGCAACGACCAGACTTAGAGGTTTTGTTATTGGAACAAGGGGAACCCATCGGGTCGCGGAGCTGTCCGATTCTTCAGGGAAAAGTGGGAACGTGCGTTCACTGTAAAACGTGTGCGGTCATGCGCGGTTTTGGTGGAGCGGGCGCTTTCTCGGACGGCAAATTCAATTTGACGACGGAATTCGGCGGTTGGTTGACGGATTATCTCGATTCCAAGACTGTGCTGTCGCTCATTTACGACGTTGACGCTATCAATCAGAAATTTGGCGCGACAGGCAAGTGGTTCTCGACCGAAACACCGGAAGGCGAAGCGATCAGAAGGCGTGCGCTTGCCTGCGACATCCATCTGCTCGACGCCCGTTGCAAACATCTCGGGACGGAGAACAACAGAGAAATTCTGATTAAACTCTACGACTGGCTGAACGATCGCGTGGAACTTTCCTGCAATACGACCGTCTCCACGATTATCCCGATGAAGGCGGGTCAACCGATCTCCCGGTTGAACGGTGTCGCGCCCGATTGCTATAAACTCGAAACATCGAAAGGCGAAGTTGAATGCGATATTCTACTCGCGGCACCGGGAAGAGCGGGCGCCGAGTGGTTCAGCAATGCTTGTCGCAAACTGAAGCTTCCGCTTATCAATAATCAAGTTGATCTCGGCGTGCGCGTTGAATTGCCAGCCCTTGTTTTCAAGGATATTACCGATGCCATGTACGAAGCGAAGCTCAAATATATGACGCGCAGGTACAAAGACATTGTGCGGACGTTCTGCATGAATCCTTACGGATACGTCGTTACTGAAAACACGGACGGCATCATGACTGTCAACGGTCACAGCTTCAACGATCCGAATCTCCGAAGTGAAAACACGAACTTTGCGCTACTCGTCAGCAACCGCTTTACTGAACCGTTTAACGAACCATACCGTTACGGCAAGCACATCGCCTCGCTATCGAATATGCTTGGCGGCGGCGTCATGATGCAACGACTCGGTGACCTTCGAGACGGTCGAAGGACGAATGCGCACCGCATGTCTAAGAGTTTCGTGAAACCGACGTTGGATGCTACGCCGGGAGATCTCAGTCTCGTGCTCCCGAAGCGCCATCTCGACAACATCCTGGAGATGCTCGAGGTACTCGATCGCTTAGCTCCGGGAACAGCAAACTCCGATACGCTTCTTTACGGTGTGGAAGTCAAGTTCTACAGCGCTAGGCTTGAACTGACAAACGAGTTTGAGACGGGACTTCGAAATTTCTTTGCCATTGGCGACGGTGCGGGCATTACGCGCGGACTCTCCCAAGCGGGCGCCTCAGGACTCCATGCGGCGCGCGCAATCCTGAAGCGCTTGAACGGCGGGGAATGATTGCCAAATGCCAAAACACGCAGTTGTTATGGTACTATTTAAGCGATCGGTGAAACGAACGTTCATGCGTCGCAGGTAGGCATGATGCGAAGATTTTTTCGTCGATCCGTCCTTTCTCTGCCTATCGGAAAAGCGACGTTATTTAGAGACATTTTCGAATATTACTGAATCAAAGGAGTAAACTATGGGTTTATTGAAAGCAGCTGGGGGCGCAATTGGCGGCGTGCTCGCCGATCAGTGGCGCGAGTTCTTCTACTGTGACGCTTTACCCGACAACGTCATTGTGAAAAAAGGTCAGAAACGTACATCCGCACGTTCGAGCAATGTCCGCGGGGAAGATAACATCATCTCCAACGGCTCGATCATTACCGTGAACAACGGCCAATGCATGATCATCGTCGAGCAGGGACGAATCGTTGAATTCTGTGCAGATCCCGGCGAATACGTATATGATATGTCGACGGAGCCGTCGTTATTCTACGGCCCGCTCGGCAAAAACATCGTCGGCACGTTCAAGCGCATCGGTCAGCGTTTCACATTCGGCGGCGACACGGGGAAAGACCAACGCGTCTATTATTTCAACCTCAAAGAAATGATGAACAACCGTTTCGGCACTGCCAACGCCGTCCCTTTCCGCGTTGTCGATAAGAACATCGGTCTTGATGTTGACATTGCCATCAAATGCTTCGGCGAATATTCGTACAAAGTGGAAAACCCGCTCTTGTTCTATACGAACGTATCCGGCAACGTCGAAGAGCCGTATACGCGCGATCAAATGGACAATCAACTTCGCGCGGAGCTTATGAACGCTCTGCAGCCGGCATTTGCGAAAATTTCCGAACTGGGGATTCGCTACAGTGCACTCCCCGGACATACAGAGGAGATCTCGAACGCTTTAAACGAAGTATTGACAGAGAAGTGGCGCGAACTACGCGGCATCGTCATCGTCTCGGTCGCCATTCAGTCCGTGAAGGCATCCGAAGAGGACGAACAACTCATCAAAGATCTCCAGAAGAGCGCCGTCTTCCGCGATCCGACAATGGCAGCTGCCGGACTCGTCGGGGCGCAGGCGGATGCGATGCGCGCAGCCGCCGCGAACGAAGGCGCCGGTCCCTTTATGGCGTTTGCGGGTATGAACATGGCGCAGATGGCAGGTGGCGGACAAGCTACTCAGTTGTTCCAACAAGGAGCTGTGCAGCCTCAGCCCGTTCCCGGGTCGACCATGGTTGCCGCTGCTGTCCCCGTTTGGAAATGTACATCATGCGGTAAAGCCGACAACGTCGGTAAGTTCTGTGGCGAATGCGGTTCACCGAAGCCGGTCAAGGATGAGTGGCAATGCGAATGCGGTGCCGTGAACACCGGCAATTTCTGCCACGACTGCGGCAAGCCGCGCCCGGTGGCGTTGCATTATCAATGCGACAAGTGCGGATGGGAGCCGGAGGATCAGAACAACGTACCGAAGTTCTGTCCGAACTGTGGCGATGTCTTCGATGAGAAGGATGTCAAGGGAGGCGGTTCAGAAAAACCTCCGTCCAAATAATGTAGCTGTCATGTGACGGTGGCGAGCGAAATAAATTTATTTGATTCTCTCGAGAAACTGATGAGATATATTGCAATCGCGACAGGTAAATACATCGCCGAAAGGCGTTGAATTTCAAAAAGGATCGCTCCGGCTTTGAGGTGTTGCCGGGGCGATTCCTTTTTGTTGTTGATCTTTATTCTTTCTCCGCCAGCGGGATGTCGTACAGGAAACCGAAATCGGGATGCCTGATTCTGTTTCCCGGCGTGTTGTTTTGCTCGCGGATAATTTCCGTCGTCTGGCTTTCAAGCATATCGATGTAGTGGATAATGGTCGCGGCGACGGTTGTCGGGCGATCGCCGTAGAGGCCGTGATGTCCGGCAATGACAGATTGAACTTGACGGTAGAACGATTCGTCGTATCGCTCGATGATCGTGTCTTTGAGTGCGGCCAGAAACTCAATGCCCCGTACACGGTGATTGGCATACCAGAATTCGCCCACGTCGAGATCGCGGTATTCAAACACTTTTCCGATGTCGTGCATGAAAATGGAGAAAACGAGGAGATCCGCGCTTGCTTGAAGCGGGGGATTGTTCTCGAGAAGCGCCTTGAGAATGTTGAGCATTTTAATTGTGTGATTTGCCAAACCGCCGAACACATTGTCGTGATGTCGGATGGCTGCGCCCTCGACCATGAACCGGTCTTCCAGTCTCGGATCAGCGAGCGCGTGCTCGACTAGCTCCCAGCACGTCTCCGTCGCGCCGAGCCGGTCAAGTCCAGCCCGGACCGCAGCGAGTTTTCGCTCAAGTTCATTCCTTGGTATGCCATCGAGAAAATCGTCTCTCGTTACTTCCGTTCCGGAGTAGACATCGATTGACTTTACGGTCAGATACGGACCGTTGTAGTCTGCTCCGACGAGGTCGGCGATATAGATACCGGGACCGAACTCGTTGACTATTTCAAATACATCTTTATCCCAGATGCGAAACAAGTAGTTCTGCCCCTTTAAGTAAAAAAACCCGCTCATAAAGTCGTCGCGTCGTCCGCTGCGAATATCGGGCATGTTGTTGATGAGGACGAGTCCACGTGAACGGCGGCCTTTTTCAAGCGATAGCGTTAAATCGAGAATTTCCATAAATATCTCCTTCTACCGTCATTCTACCAAAAGCTTCGGCAGTCTCCCGTCATAAAAGTAAATTCCCCCGAAGCGGCGGGGTTTTTTCTTGGAAAGCGGTGAGAAGGGTTGCGCTATCGTGGTTTTTCGTGACAAAAACTAAGGGAGAACACCGTCCACGAGTCGTCGCATATCTTCGAAGTCTCCGAGGTCCGGAACCCAGACGGAGGAGGCATCGATCAATGTTTCCGGGTGTTGGGCTTGTCCCTTGAAGGTGGACGGAATTGTGCCGTCCAGTTGTCCGCGGACACTTTGGGCGCGCAGGAGACAGAAAGCCTTGAGTGTGTCAACGGCGAGGAGAAAATCGTCGTGAGAGCAGAATTTCGTGGGATCCCGCTCGACGTAAGGAGAAATCATATCCCTGATGGAATCGACCTTCTCTTCGAATCGACCGCTTTCCATATACTTTATCAGGAAGTCATCGTAGAGATCGTGATATCGGGCGACATGCTCGCCCTTATACATAAGTTGCACGAAGAGCGGTCGGCGAACCATGACTTCCAACGGAGCGGGCGTGTCGATCGGATAATTAACAAAAAGCGTTGAATCGTTGATGGGGTTCGTCATACCGAGCGCATACGTCGCGAAAGCAAGATTGTAATCCCATGGGAGCATCGATATCTTGCCGTCTTTTTCGTAAAGAAAATAGTTGTGCCCCGTTCTTCCAAGATAGCTATCGAGATTGACGACAAACGTTTGAACCGTGAAGTACCTTAGTAATGCCTCGATATCGAGCGCCTTCTCCAGATTCTTTCCCTCAGCCAATATTTTGAGCGCCTTGATCAGTCTCGTCTTGTCGGCGTCGTTGACCTTGAAGACTGCGTGGCGGAAGATGTTGTCGTAGCGCCAGAACTCATCACCAGTATAGATGAGTGCGATGTCATCGTTCTGATCGGTCAGCCGGCGGTATTTCGGCTTGTAGAGCTCTCCGCGATTCATACCGTAATTTCGCCGTATGAAGGCGTCTTCGATTTCCTCAATGGCGACGAACAGCCCCCAATCTCTGTCGTTGACTCGTATGAACGCATGGCTTGTGAGAGGCGCGGGGACCTTCATTTCTCGCATCATTTCATAAGTCATCGTATCTTTCATGAAGGCATTGTCTTGAAAAGAGGTGTTCAGCGAGAGCTTGTCTAACCCGAAATATGTCTGCCCTTTTTCGTAATGATCGAATTCAATTTTGAGGCTGAAGCGCTTGGAACCGTATTTATGGATTTGGTTGAGAGAATTGTTCCCTTTGACGCGGAGTCCGACATTGAAGATTGCATCGCCATCGATGAATACGTCCGCGTGGACGTATTCTTTCGCACGCGGGTTTTCGAGTATACCTTGCCAATCCGCCTCATTCAAGACGAGATCGATGGAGTGAACGTAGCTCATGTCGAACAGACGGCTCGCATACCCGGGAGAGCTGTGATACGTTCTAAGGCCCAACGAACCGGCATTCACGAACAAGACAATGAGGGCGACCATGAGCAGTGTCGCTACGAAACAAATCTTGTCGATGTGTCGATGTTTGAGCATATACGCCTCTCCAATAACGTCTGCCGGAATCTATGCTTGACGGGCTGACGGGCGCTACCCGACGTAATCGCCCTTATAGCTTACGAGAACAACGTCCTGAACGCCCTCTGTATCGGCGATACTGCTGAGGAAAGAAGTCTCGCTATCCTTCAGCCGCACCTCATAGTGGAGTTCAATCTCTCCGTTACGGACGCTTTTGCTCTTGAGGACAAGCTTCCTGATGTTCGCCTCCAAAACGGTTTGTGCGGCGACTTCCGCCTCTTCCGATTCGCAACGCAGGACTAGAATGAACGGGTTGTCGTGTGATTTCCAACTGACGAAAATGACGAGAATCAAACCGATGAGAAGGCTTCCTAGGACGGCGAGAGGCAACATCCCGGCGGCTATGACAATGCCGACCGCAATGCTCCAGAATAGAAAAGCGATGTCGAGAGGTTCTTTGATAGCCGATCGGAAACGGACGATCGACAGCGCGCCGACCATTCCCAGCGAAAGAACGACGTTGCTAGTGACGGCCAAGATGACGAGTGTCGATATCATGGTCAGCCCGATGAGCGTCACGCCGAAACTCGATGAGTACATCACGCCTCGATACGTCAGCTTATAAATCCAAAAAATGAAAAGTCCGACGAAAAATGAGAGCACCATGGCGAGCGCCATGTCGAGGATGGAAATGCTCGTGACATTCTCGAGGAATTTTGATTTGAAAATGTCTTTGAAACTCATGTGTTTTTCCTCTTTTCACTATGATTGCCTCACCCCGTTGCGAGGCGTTCCATATCTGACTAGTCGTATTTGCGGCTGTGTGCGTATTTTGAAAAAGCGCCGCTTCGTCTAGGTCCTATCTGAACGGTATTCGCGATGAACTCGGGAAGAAATTGGTCGTATTTTACCTCAAGGACAGCAAAGGCCTCATCCGCCGGTATATACAAGGGGTCGATCGCAAAGAAGTCGATGTTCTTTCCGCCCGTTCTGATGTCGCGGTCGAGGGTGATGCGCACGTTCCCTGCGGGAAACACGAACGGCTCGCGATAGTACTCGACGATGACACAAGGTCGCAGCAGCCGGCTTTGCAGATTGAAGTAAAATTCCTGAAGTAACGTAACGTCGCTCTCAAGAAGGAAACCGTATTCTCCATCGATGATGGAACGTACTTGGTCTTCCGTTAAGCGCGCAGACTTTTTGCTGCTCAGACCGCGGCGCTTACTTTTCTTTTCCAATCGAATCCACGAAAAATCTTGGTTGTAACATCGGATGCGGAATTTTTCACGTTTATTGACGCCGCTGATTTTTTCTGTGAGAGCTCTGTCGAACGGATCATCGAAGTAAAGGCTCCTGACGAGGTATTCGCCGTCAGGACCGGCGTGTCGGTCGTGCGGAAGAATTTTCTGAAGCCTGTTTTTGAGCAGGAGATAGTCTGCATAATTGATCTCGTGTTTCAGTTCATGCCGATGTACCATGACCAATCTCCTTTTGTCGTTGAGCCGTATCGCCCTCGTGTTTCTGTAATCGGATTACTGCTTTTCGTCTTTCCGGCATTCTTCGGGGAACACTTTTTCTTCTGTTACCGGTCATTATACCGATCATTTCTCAAAACAAAGCTTTTCGGCTTTGCGCGTATCCACACTGGGGATGGAATGAGGCGCAAAGCCGATACTGATTGGAGGGATAAAGTTTACGTGATGCAATTCCGACAGATCAAGTATTATCCGTTGTAGTCGCTGTCATCATCGTAATTGCTGTCGTCGTCATCGTCATCATCGTCGAAACCGCTGTCATCGTCATCGGTATCATCGAAACTGCTGTCGTCATCGTTGTCATCGTTTGAACCGCTGTCGTCATCATAATTGGTGTCGTCATCATAATCGCTGTCGTCAACGGTCGGTTTTGTCGTGTAATCACTGTCGTCATCGTCATGATCGCTGTCATCGAAATTACTGTCATCATCGTAGTCGGTGTCGTCATCGTAATCGCTCTCGTCCATGTCGTCGCGCTCATACTTTAGAACCTGCCCGCTTATGGCATCAATTTCGTACTCATGCTCGACACCATTGGCTTCAAATTCGATGTCGTAGTACACGATGTCATCATCTTCTTCCAGCTCCGCTTTATCAAATTTGGCGTCCGCGGCCTCAACCTTTGCGTGAGCGAGAGCGATGGCTTTCGCCTGTTTGAGCGTGATGAAGTCGCCCATCGGACCGTCGTAGTCGGAATCATCGTAGTCAGAGAGATCGATACCTAGGACGTTTGAACCTAAATTCATCTCCTTGAGCGTGGAGCGAACGTCTTTGGCGACAAGCTTATCGAATGACTCTTCAGGGAACACGGAGCCTTTGACGATCTCAATCGTGATGTCGCGCTCGCTTCCATCGATCTCGGATACGAAGAACCCTGCGTCGTGAATTGCCGCGACCAGTTGTTTGACAACGGCACGGACCTGTTGCCCCTTTAAGCCCCGGACATTTTCGACAACCACTTTTCCGTCATCATTCTCAGGAACGACGTCGGTCACAATGCCTTCTTCGTCATAATGGACGGATATCTCGGGGTTGACGCGAAGAAGGATAATTCCGGTGCCTTCTTTCAACTCCGGTTTCCCTTTCCCACAGCCGACAACGGCGGCGAACAGGAACAAGACGGTGAAGATCAAGGTGATCATTTTCATTCTGTTATTTTTCATAGTTTTTCTCCTTTTCGTTAGCATTGTTATTTGCGCTGAACACTAGTAGATTGCGGAAGCCTTTTCAAAAAAGCGGGGTCGATAATTGAATTCTTTAAAAAGTTTCTGCGAAAAGCGCTCTGTAATACGTAAAACGCTGCATATCGGTACAAAGGAGGATGAGAGCGCTGACAAGCGCCAACGGAAAAGCTCCTCTCTATAAACTGTTTGAGGTTTGTCAAACTGTTAAAAATTCAATTGCTATGAAATCCGGGGAATGCTATTGTCAAAGTGTCTGACACAGTAAAAGTTGCGCTTTCCGCAAGCTTCACACCAAAATTCAACATATCCATTACCGCGCTGTTCATCAAGGATATGTTATTCGTAATGAACTGCATCAGCACCGCAGTAAGGACACACAGCTTTTTCTTTGTCCTAAAGAGATGTGCCATGTAATAAGACCATTTCATTACTAATTACCCAATTCAATTTTTGACAGTTTAACTGCTAGAAACATTCTCTATACTAAATCTGAGCAAACAAATCACGAGTATACGCTTTGATGTTTACAGGTGATAGCATGTGGTATTTTTCTTTTACTGAAGCGAAAAACTCCCCG